>Ga0256845_1000057_pt1 | contig 90848 bp, 95 predicted proteins | sample RiftiametaG_FD_189101 | JGI IMG/M metagenome (GOLD analysis project Ga0256845, IMG submission 189101) | Tube worm associated microbial communities from hydrothermal vent at the East Pacific Rise, Pacific Ocean - Riftia | ecosystem: Host-associated > Annelida > Integument > Unclassified ...
ATTTCGCTGGAAAGACCAAGTGATAAATTAATACCGTAACATTGTGGCTTTTATGAATAAACTCACTCATTCACCCATAATACATTACGCCGCAAGCGGCGGGGAATAAATCCCCAAGTGATTCAACGGCTTTCATGGCGTTCTCGAATTTGCTTTTAGACGAGATGAATTTGATCATAGTTCGTCATGAAAGTCCATCAACTTATAGTTTTCAATGAGTTATTTGAAATATTCGTGGGGATAACTCAGCATTCATATAGTAAATTCGCTTTATTAGTTTAGGCTTCGGATAAGAAACCCTAGTTCAATCGCTTTTTCATTTTTGATGGTTTCTGCCTTGAATCAAGCACAGCTACAACGACGGCAAAACCCTTTTTTAATTTGTAGTAAATAAAATAAGGGAATCTGGAAGAATTCATCCTGAAATAACCGAATTGTAAAACATGGACTCCAGCATAAACACTCAAAGACTCAATGTCTGATATCAAACTATCGTAAAAATAGCCTCCAATACCTTTTTCAATCGCATCATAAAATGATTTTCCCTTCCTTAAATCTTCTCTCGCGTGCTTGAGAACCCTAATATTCTTTACTAGCATCATTTATTCTTTTTAAGCTCTTCGATCGTCAAATATTCAGCAGTCCCGGATTCCATAACTTTGGTTCTTTTTGCTAGTACATCTCTGTGCCATTCAGGAGAGTTTATTTCCTTTTCCTCATGACATAAATCATCCCAAAGCGCTTCCATAGTCATCAACTTTTCTTTTAAGCTCATTTCTTTGATTTGTAAATTAACATTCACTTCAATAGCTCCAATAAAATCAGTTTAGGGATTCGAGTATCATTTCTTCTATTTCTCTGTGCTGTAACACACACCTTAGCTTCAAATCGATTATCGTGTGCCAATCATGTACTAATGAAGCCATTTTTATAGCTTCTGGTCTTGTACCGAATATGGTTAATATTTTCATACAAGTTGTCGGCCTTTAATATCCTGAATAATACTTTCTGCAATTTTTCTAATAAAATCAACTTACACAAACACTTTGTCAGCTAATTACTCTAATTTTTAAAGACTTAAGAGCTTAGAATACAAGGCTCGTTTTACAATAAATACTCAACCTCGGTATTCCTGTTCAAAAAATAGCACTTTAAGTTCAGAGTCTTTCATAACAACATTCCATTTTCATGTGCTTTAATATGGATAGGAAGTTTGTCAAGATTAGGTGCCTCAAGTAAAACATCTATTTTTTGGTCGCCCATTTCCATCATTATTTTTGCACCAATTTTCGCAATAATTGAAGCAGGTTTATCAATCGCACTATCTAAACTAACGAGAATGTCAATATCACCACCTCTTGCATTATCATCAACTCTGGAACCAAATAACCAAATATTCGCATGTCCTCCAACAACCGTTTTAACCGATTCTTTGAGTATTGTTATTTGCTGTTTGCTGTTTGGTAATTCGCATTATCTTTAGTTAATTGAATAAAAAAAGGGGTCGAAAAGGGGTCGTGTACATCTTATTATATAACACCTTTCAGATGTTCAACATGATCCATTTCCACGCCAAGAACACGAACGATGTTTAACATTTCACTTTCTATTTTATAAAACACTAAATGTCTTTTAATTGGATAGCTAAAGTAACCGTCTCGAATATCATTACAATTAGTTCCAACCAATAGATTTTCAGCGGCTAAGGTTTTAGTGATTTTTAGTACCACTAAAATCCTCTCCAACTTTTTTCCTTGCTTTTAACTTGATATCGTCTATATCCAATTCACCCGCATTACCACTGCGCTCTCCTTCGATTAGTTTGGCAATTAAAATCTGACGTTTCATCTCTTGGTATTCAATATTAGAAATGATAACAGCTATCGGTTTGCCATTTCTGGTAACACTAATTGGCGCTTGTTGAACTCTCATCAACACTTCGCCAAATTCTCGTTTGGCATCAGAAGAAGTATATATTCGCATAACCGACCCTTTATTTTGACATAGCGGCACATCAAGTTAATCAATTTGACCAGTTTAATCAATTTAGCCAACTTAATTAAGTTTATTCTGGATAGGCTGATAAATTAAGGTCAAGACCTTGTCCGCTATTTGCGAGTCACATCACTTCAATATCGTCCTGTGTTGCAGCTTTGTTAACAATTTCATCAATAATTTTTTTTGTTCGTTGCATTTTCTAAGCTGTACCACCTAAATGTTCTTGTTGATATCCTCGAATACAATTAATATTTTCATAAAAGTTGCCTAGCTTTAATATCCTTAATAATATTCCCTGCAAATTTTCGAATAAAATCAACTATTCATGAGCGATTTGTAAAGCGTCAGCAAGTACTTGATGGTCTTTTATATATTCATGAAAAGGGAGGGAGAGGATCAAGTCTTTCATAAACCGTTAAATTTCTAGTGCGTTTTCCAAACTCTTATAAAGTGTCTGAAAGGTAATGATATAGTTCTCAATTTTATTTTTAATTTCTTTTGCCGCTGAAAGATCGCAAGTATGTGCGGTAGTATTTCGCATTTCTATCATTTCAAGAACAACGGCTTCATTATTTATCCACTTTTGTTGAAAAGCAATCTTAAAACAGTCTCTCGGATTAAGCGCATCCATTCCTTTATAAGCTAAAACACGTTTAATGGCTTTCCAACACATTTCGAAGGTAAACTCGAAACGCTTAACTTCAAGATCGACTACAACTTCCGAAAAATCAAGATCCGGCTCAAATTTTTTCGCAAAATCAAAAGAATCTCTCAATCGTTGAATCGCTCTAGCGTAATTAAACAGGGCGTCTTCCGCTCGAAGCTTTTTACTCGCGCTAAACAATACCTTACCTGTACTTTTAACCCGATTAATAAATCGTTCTTCACATAACGCCAAGTTCTGGCTATCTATATGAATCAAAGTGTTTAACTTTTCAATTCGAGAGCGAATATTAGCCTCGATTGAATGTTTCGCTTTTTCCTTGTCTAGCCAGTATGCCAAATCAATATCGCTATTTTCTGTCGAGTCACCAGATGCTTCCGAACCATACAACCATATCCGTGAAGGTTGGGCTTCATCGATTATTATCGCTTTCACTTGATTAATTAATTGTTGTCTTGTCATAACCTTTATCCGTCCATCGCATATACTGTTTTTCTTTTCTCTGTGAAGTCTCTGTATTCTCGGTACCCACAACACTCACTCCGTTCGTGAGGCAAGCTTTGATGATCTTCTTTAAGATATTTTTACCACCGAGGACTCCGCAAAATACAAGTTAGGCCTTTCATGACAATATCACTTATTATTCGCCCAAATAAGTACAGTCTAAAAATAATGCTGATGTAACAATTAAAGAATCCCACCATGAATATTGATATTTGTCTTGAGTTTCCCAAGATGCATCAATAAGCTTCGAGGATATTTCCAGAGGTTGCCAAACTGATAATGCTCTCAAGTCTGATCGGGCTTGCTGTTTAGATAAACTAGGCTTAAGCTTTTGGGTAACCGTGACATAATATTTATTACCTGAGCACTGAGCCTACCATTTTCATTTTTCCAGAGAGACTCTAACCATTTTTGTGCTTTAGGTTGCTTTTCAGTTTCTGAACTGTCTCTTGCATAAACAAAAATATTAGTGTCTACAAATACTTTACCGTTCATGCAAGTTATCCCTAGAAGGGTAATCGTGATTAGTTTTTAAAGGTTGCGCATCAACACTCATAAATTGTTGCATTGCTTTCGCGTAGCCCGTTTTTTCCCTTTTCATTTGCTTTAGTAAATTACCTAAAATTTGAGAAACACTAGTGTCATGCTCGGCAGCCCAAACTCGTGACCAATGTGCCACGTCATTTTCAAGTTTTATTGTGACGTTTTTCATGAAATTCTCCCAATATTTTTGCTCCTTATATCTAGCACGATTATAGTGCTACACGTAAATATTGTCAAAAATACATCGAACAGCAGAATCTATCAGCGGATCTGTTTATACTGTCCATTTTTAGGCTTTGGACTTCGATAGGATGACTAACTTAAAGTATTGGAAACCTTTTTAAAAATACTTTTTACCAAAGCTTGCCCCATGAGCAAAGCGAATGTAGTGGGTACCGAGGACTCCGAGACGCTACATCGAAGGTTTAAAGCTGTTAAATATTTTTTTTCTCTGTGCCGCGAAGCCTCTGTTGCAATATGATTCGAAGTTCGAGCAAGTTTAAGCATCTCGCTCATGTAAATATCTGAGCAAAACATCAACATATTGCTTAACCGACTGATATTTGTTGTTTTTCAGAACAACTTCTAATTTTTTCCAGTCCAAATTTAGATAATCATGAATAATAGCGTTTCGCATTCCGATAGCACCCCGAATTTCATTTATGCCAGGAGTTTCAATAGATAATAATTCAAAAACTCTCTCAACACTTGCACGGGCTTCTGACGGCACGGGTTTACCCTTACTTTTTAACACATGTTTTGAGCATCCAATTGCGGCCTCTACAATTACTTGAAGACTTCGCTCTACCGCACTTCTATCATTAAAGGAAAGAGGCTTCTCAGCAAATTTGTTGCTTAGACCATTCAGACTATCTATATGTTGCTCTAACTGCTCTCTTATCGCAAAGATGTATGGCTCAAAACTACTTTCTGTGTTTTTTATGTTCATAACGAAAGTTCTCCCATAAAGACCATATTCTCTGCATTTCCGAATGCAGTCTTAAATAATTCTTACAAGCCAATATTTTTCCATCTTGTATGATTGAAGATGCAAGCGGAACAGGTACTCGATTAATATTAACGACAGAAATTTTTTTATCCGTTTTTTTAGACCATTGATAAGCCAACTCATCACAGGGATAGCCATGTGCATCACCTCCAAAGTCAGGAGTAAAAGCGACTGCTAGGTCTAAATCACTATGTATGTCATTTGTGTTTTTTGCATATGAGCCGTATAACCATAATACCTCTATATCGTCATTTTCTTTAACTAAGTCCGCAACCAGCTCTAAAACTCTAGAAGATGAAAACATTTCCGCTCTACTCTTTCTGCCTAACATAAAACTTAATCAGGTGCTACGCGCTACACAAAGGGGGTTAATCAGTTATGAATTTCGGAAATGTCGAATGAGTACGATGATTACGGCAAGCATACCACCTAACATAAAACCTAATATCGCAATTAAGGCGCGTTTTGGCTTCGCTTTTTCTTCCGCAACCTTAGCCGGACTCAAAGTCTTAAACACATACTCTTCACTCACCTCAGCTAACATCAAAGTTTTAGTCTGCTCTTCAATCAATTGATAAAAAACCGACTGCATACCGGCGATGTTTGTTTCTTTTATTTTATCATTTAAATAATTGATACTTTTTGTTGCTTCTTCCCTATCTTGTTTTTGAATATGTGCATTAATCGCCTTCACTAGTTTATCCGCCCATTCTTTTGCAATCACTGGCGAATAATATTCAACTGACAAACTAATCAGCCCGCTTGTTTTGTCCTGACTAACGCTTACTCTGTCTTCAAACTCTTTAAACAACTCCCAACTACTCGGCTCTATTTTTTGCCCTTTATTAGGATTAAAACCTCTCACCCATTTTTTATTTGCGCTATCATACAAATCAGGATTTATAACCAGCTCATCAGTTGAGCGATCCCAACCTTCAGCTGCAAACACTTCCACCTCAATGTAATTGTCTCGTATAAATGCCTCCAAGAAACCCCAAGTCTTAATAATTTCCATCGCCACAACTGATTTATCTTCTGCCCCACCACCGCCTAAATTAATTCCAGCCAATGAAGCCAAACCTCCAAACTGCCCCGCCAATTTAGATAACGATGATGAACTTGAGGAAGAAGCAGGCGCTAGCAAAACAGTTGATTTGTATTCATTAGGTAAGTTTAGAGCGTAGAGAACTGCGGCAACAGAAAATACAGAGGTAATAGCTACTATTAACCATTTACCAGACCAGATGGCTCGCCAGAGTTCGGCGAGGTCTATTTCATCATCAGATGAAAAAGAGTCGGGGGCAAGGAGCTGAGAGCGAGATACGAGGATATTCAATTGAGCTTTTAGCTCCGCATTTTCATGTTCTAAATTTTTATTCTTTTCTTTATCATTCATATAGTAAATTCGGTTATTAGTTTATTCGTTCAGATTATAAATAGAGTCCAATCTGTTATCCCAAAGTGCTTCCATAGTCATTAGCTTTTGTTACAAACTCATTTCTTTTCTCAGTGCAGGAAGCCTCTGTATTATCTGTACCCACAACACTCACTCCGTTCGCGAGGCAAGCTTTGGTTAACTTGTTTTAATAATACAATAAATAGAACTACGCCCAGCCGAAAGGGGGACAGAGTTAGTGATTACTGTGCTGCTATCAAGTTAGAGGACTAAGGTAACTTTATCCCCGTCATTTGAGCTATCATTTTATGATCAAAACCTTGCTCTTTCATTTTAAGCGCAACCTGTTGAACTCCTCTTTCAATTCCTTGTTCTAACCCTTGTTCTAACCCTTGTTTTTTTGCCAATTCAAGAGATCCTATTTGGATCGCAATATATTGCTGTTTGTTATATTGAATTTCTAGCTCTTCTTGACTCATGCCAGCTTCATTACTGACTTCATAAGCGGTCATCACAGAGTCTGGTAAGTTCTTAGGGATCACGGTTAATTCACCCGCATTTTTGAGAAAATAAATCCATTCATCCTGAATACCATTGCATTGTTCTTGAGTTTTGTTAAATTTTTTCAGTTCTACAAAAATCAATTCAATATCGTCACTATATTCTGAAAAATCTTTTTTGTTGAGCAGTTTAAAGCGGTTTATAATTTCAGAATTATCTTTAAACATCTCAAAGTTAACGATTGTTACGGCGATAACGGGTTTCAAAAGATCATAACGTTGCCCCTTGACCAGTTGTATAGAATAGTTTTTGGCGGCATTGTACAGCACTCGGTTTTCAAATCCTGGATGGTTAAGCACTTGCATTTCAATGATCACCGTCGTGTGATCACTTAAGAGCGCTTTAACATCCACAAAGGTATCTTTCATCCCTTTTAGTTTAGGTAGGTTATAGGGATCAACAATCTCTAGATCGGTAATTTCACTATTATCATTAAACTCAATCATCGAGTTCAAAAATGAAATCAAACGAGGCTTGCTGTCTTTGCTACCAAAAACTTTTTTAAAGGCAAAATCAGTGCGGACATCTAAAAATTTCATTATTTTGCAAATCCCTTAAAAGAATAAATCAATGCTTTGAACTAAAATAATCAGTTTCTCTCTTTTCATCTGCTTTAACAAATTACCCCAAATCATGACATTTTTCATAGCCTCTTTTCCAAGAGATTAACTTAATATGCTTTAACAACATTATAGTGCTGCACGAAAATATTGTCAAAATGATGGGGGGTTAAAACTTAGACCTTGCATTCTCATCTCTATCCTAAAATTATTTTGCTTTCCTAGCTTTCAGCTCCCTAGCCGAAGGACTCTCCCGCTCCTTGGATCAAAGATAATAACGCAATCCAACGGCAAGCCTATATTGACCATCCTGGCGACCAAAGCCATCAATCACTTTATCGCTATAATCCAGCTCAACGTCTATTTGGTTATTTCTGTCCAGTTGCATTTGCCATTTAACGACAAATCGGATCGCATCTACAAAATCTTGATTAATGGTGTGGCGACTATCCAAAAAACTTGGATGCTCTTTAAGATTAATTTTTAGGCTTTGAAATTTTGCACTAAAGGATTGATATTGACTTAAATTTCCAATTAACCCCAAACTGGTCACTTGAGAATCATTATCATAAGTTGATCCAATCGCCCTTTGGTTTAGACGATAACCGTTGGCATAAACACGATCTTCGTAGGTTCTGTTGTATTCGCTTACGCCCCCCGGAAAAGTCTCCGTTGTTTCAACAAAAACTCGCCAATTATTATCAAACACATTGATATTTCCCGATAGGCCAAACAAGCTGGTAGAAAACTTATTTTCAATTCCTTCATCCATCAACGACAGGTAGAAACTAACCGGGACTGACGGTACAGGCAAGCGCCAACGGAGATCAAACGCCGTTAATATCTTGGCATCAAAATTTAAACGGTAATGCTCTGTGGTACCGCCTGAAATTGCAGTTGCCCTTAGACTGGCTTCGATAGAGTCCAACGGCTTAAAGGAAAATGAAATACCCGATAATATTGGCCGTTCAAACCTTCGGGTATCTTCCAGTTGACTTATAAATCCTGTAAGACTCCATGGTCCTAACCATTTTATTACCGACAGCTCACTGGCATTAGAGTAGTTTCTATTTAAAGTCAACCCAACTGGCGGTCTGGCATTATTTGACAATAAATTAGCAGAATCCCAACTAGCCCCCCACCACTTTTCCACTTTGCCAACGCTAGCAATCCAATCGCCCCAAATCGCAGCTACATAGGAGCCATCGTAATTAAAGGAATCACCATCAAGCGGGTTACTGACCCGGTTGACCTGCATATTCCAAGCAAAGCGCTTATTTAAATTAGTACTACTGGCGGTCAATACGGCCTTGCCGCGGACTGAATCACCAAAAGATCTGAATGTTTGTTCCGATGATGCAACAAATGCCGTCAGCAACCGTTTAGATTTGTTTAACAGCGCCGCTTTACCCGACTTTTTAACTCGCCAATAAACGGTTTTATAGGTAGCAGGAACTTCCTGAATATCGGTATTGTCAATATCTTTTATAATCCCCGCCCACATTAATGGATAAGTGGTTATCGGAACTCTTATCACGCCGATATCAGATAAGATTTCAATATCGGAGCGGAGCGATAAATTTTCGGTATTTATCCATGGTTCGGCAGATGCAGCTTGAAAAATGAACAAGAAAAGAAAGGCTGCGTAGGAGCAAGAAACTGAGAGCCGTAAGCGAGGCAAAGCCCCTAATAACCACAATCCCTTTGTTGCAAAAAATATTTTTATCAGCTCCAAATTTTCTTCCCGAAAAATATGATTAATGACTTTATATATTGTTTTCTTTTGGCCATTAGCGCGCCTATTATTCCCTAACGTTCAGGCCTCCCGGCGCTTCCAGAGTTCGCTAAAGCGAATTCACAGCCGCCGCCCCTAACGCTAACTGGTAAACAATCTGACTAACACTGGTCCATAAAGTAAGAGTTTTTAATCGCTCAGTATCCATCGGTACTACAATAGTATCACCAGGATTTAAATTCTCATTCTGGTGAGATAACCAACCGCTTTGATTAGGTAAAAAAACCGAACCGTCGGCTTTAACCACATAAATGCGATCATCGTCTGCTCGATTTGACATACCCCCACTTTTATCCAGATAGTCTTCAAGCGTCCATTCTTTATTGAATAAATGAGACGCCGAATGCTGAACTTCACCAATAACGGATATTTCCTGACGAAAAGTTGGAATAATCAGCATATCACCTTCTTTTAGCTGTATATCATCTGTTTTGTCACTGACAATATCTTCGAGTGATATAACAAGCCGACCCAAAGCTTTGGTATTTGAAAGTGCATCGAGCAATCCTTCTGCATCTTTTAATGACGATCCTTTTCCAGCTGCCGCGTCTTCCAATTCACTGGCAGCTATATCTTCACGCATTCTCCCTTTGAGTACTTCAAGTTGTTTACTTTCTTGTATTTTAAGATCAACTCTAGTAAATATTGCTGCCTTTAGATGCGCAGTAGTGGTAAAACCACCAGCTCTACGGATCACTTCAGACAACTTTTCTCCTTGTTTAAATTCATAAATTCCTGGAAAACGAACTTCGCCTTCCAATGTGATATTTAAGTGATCGCGATATTCGGGCGTCGCATAAACCGCTAATTTATCCTTCGCTTTTAATTTAAAGGAATTCACGCCTGTTAATTGTTCACCTAGATTAACGTTCATATGTTCGATACTGGCTGTTTCCTGATCGGAAAGATCTTGCCTAGTTATCTCGGCATTACCCAAATAGGACGCTTCGATCAATCCACCTGCAAGTAGCACCAAATCTCTTATATTCATATTTTTTGTAAGCGGATAGGTACCAGGATACGCTACATTTCCACTAATATTGACAACTTTGCTCAATCCTCCGCTTGAGTTTTGTTTTATGATTATTTTGGTTAATTCTTCAACCATTTCCAACCTTGAATCATCTTGAACAAAGGTAACAATTTGATCGAGCGGCTGTAACTCAAGATCAACTGCGGATTTGTTTTTGTTGGCTATTAACTGCTGTAAATTAAAATGAAGCACCGATATTTTTCTTAATGGCATTTTTTTTCTTATGATAATACCGATATTAAGATCCACCTCTTCCTTGAAATCCATAACCGAGTGAATGACATCGGACAATAACAACCCTTTTCTCCATTTTACTGTTCGCTCGCGATGAAATGCACCTATGAGTTCTACCACATTTTCTAATTCATCAAGAACCGTGCTTATTTCTACTAGATCACCATTGACTAATTTCGTTTTTTTAGCTGACACTAAGCTTAAATCCACATCTAATACGGTAGTAAATCCACTTTTACTTTTGCGTGTAATATGAGAAATATTGGGATAAGCATTGGCAGAATAGCCTCCAGCTAACTTTATTAAACTATTTAAGGAGACTTCATTTTTTAGTTCATAAATAGCAGGGCGTTTAACCTCCCCTTGTATACCTGCTGTTCGACCGACAGGCGGTATATAAATCACATCACCTGGCAATAACCTTGCATCGTTTTTAGTGTCACCTTTTTGCAAAAGATCGTAGAGATCCAAAGTGGTAATCACTTTTCCTTGCCGTTTGAGTTGAATATTTCTGAGAGAGCCAATATCGGTTATTCCACCGCTAACAAATAAGGCATTGGTCATTGTGGACAAAGAACTGACGGTATAAGAGCCGGGTTTAAATGCTTCTCCCAATACAAAAACACGAATGGAACGTAACTCACCTAAGGAAATAACGGCTCTAACGCCAATCATTTGCTCAGTCACCTTTTGCTGAACCAAATGCTTGGCTTCAGAAAATTGTAATCCAGTAACCGATATTGGCCCCAATTCAGGAAAATTAATCGAACCATCTCGGCCAACTGTTAATTCATGAGTTTCATTTATTTTGCCTAACAATTGGATCTGCATACTATCGCCTGGACCCATCATGTAATCAACAGGAATAGCTACATTCGTTGTAGGTGCAAAAGTTGTCGGCACCCCCGCGAATAAATCGTAACCATAACGTGCTAACTCATCATCTTCATCTTCATCTTCATCTTCATCTTGCGTGGTTTCAGTCGAATCTCCATATAGATCCTGAAATTCAATTTGTTCCTGCTCACCTATTACTCCACGTTCATTGGTTTCTAGCCTTGAGCCTCTAGGTAAAATAGTTTGAATTTTTTCAACCTTCACATCATTCCTATTGCCTTGTGTTTGTTTTAAAGAATTACAGGCTGCATCAACGTCATAACCCGCGGCTTTCGCCATTTGGCGCTGTTGGCTGGTAATGTTTTTACACTGCTGCTCTAACTGGGATGTGTCCACCTCTACAGCCATCAAATTGGGCGAACCTAGCACCACAAAGAGAATACACGCGGCCAAAAGTATTTGGATTATTTTTGCTTGCATATTTTTATTCCGGATAAAGCTAAATCAACATGGTGTTACAGGTTGCGCCCCCACGACGCTTCGTGTGGGGGTACATGCTAAGTGGCGTGCGTAGCAAACACGCTACCGCCCTTGAGTTACAGCTCTCAAAATGCTAAAAACATATATCAAACAATAGCTAATATAATAAAAAGCCGTGTTATTGTTAACTTATTAATACAGAGGATGTGGAGGATAAAACAATGATCAACCAATCCTTGATCTGGGTCAAAACTAACCAAAACGGTGGTTAGTTTTCTGTTAATTCAGATAATTTTCATAGACTTGGTCGTAAATACGCCACGCCCTTCATTAGTGCCGCGGATTATACACGATGCTGATTATTAGATGTAGCTAAAACAATCAATAAAAACCGCGAATTGTGGACTTTATTTAGCTATCTGAGACAAAAGGTTGTTAATCGGTGATTATTTGCTCATTAGGAATTTCTAGGCGATTAGTTTGACCTAAAAACTTAATCAAAATCATTGAGCGCATTTCACCGTCTTCCTTTTGGTATATAGCTTTAAGACCCGCAAAAGGACCTGACAAGATCCTGACCGGCTGTCCTTTACTGAAATGACTTATTATTGGTTGTTCTGGCTCTATATCTGCCTTGATCAAATTGGTGACTAATTTTTGGGGAATTTTGGCTATTTCTCCGGCAAATCGCACCCAATCTCGTACCCCTCGTGTAGAACGCACTTTATACCAGAGAGCATCTTGAGGAGACAAATGAATAAACAAATAGCCCGTAAACAAAGCTTCTGTGATTATTCGCTTTTTACCACGACGGAGTTTTTCCACTTTAACGGTGGGACAAAAGGCTTCAATTTTTTGGTTTTTCAGGTTTTCAACCGCTCTAACTTCCTGACGTGGTTTAGTGGTGGCCAAGTACCAGTTATTAGCTGCGGGCTGCGGGCTGCTGCCTACTGGCTGGCAGGATTTAGTTAGGAGTTCAGACATAATGTTTAGGGTTTAATTAAACATCTCTTCGTTCGTAGTTCGAGGCTTGTAGCCCGAAACGCTCTATTTTTTAGCATTTTTTTGATCCAAATAGGCCAACAAACCATCAATGCCTTGTTGAGTGATGAGCTGCCGATATTCATTCTTTTTCAATTTCACATAACTGATGCCTTCGACCATCACATCATACAATAACCAGTCTTGGTTTCGGTGAGCAATTTTGAATGATATATTAAACGCTGGCAGGTATATCGGCTCTAATCGGATAGTTACCAGACCACGAGTATTTTTGGTGTTGAGTTTGACACTGACAAATTTAACTCGTTGGCCGTCGTAAAACGCCATGCCCTCTCTGATATATCGGTGAAGGGTTTGATTAAAACGGTCTTTTAATGACTGAATGTCAGATTGACTCAATTTTTTCCAATGTTTGCCTCCTATCAACTGTTTTAAGGTTAATTCCACATCCCATTCGGAGAGAATGTCGGCATCGACAAATTGAACTAACTGCTTGTTATCACTCTTAAATACTCGATGTTTTTCTAATAATATCGTATCGATATGGGTAATGACCTGACTAAAATAATTTTCGGTTTGTTGCAGAGAATTTAGCGCCGCAACCCCCTTTATCAAGTCGGTACTAGCCATTTTGGCATTCGGCTGGTCGCCCTGTTGAGCAACCACTCGCCCACAAGTCAACAACAGGGTAATAATTACACCGACTGCAAACAGGTTAAAGGATCTTGTTTTAATGATATTTGGCAAATTAATAACGGAATTTCGAAGATAATCTAACATAGGTCAATTATAACTTTGGCGAGAGATATAAAGCTAGTACCCCGTCACAAGGATTTTGACTAATTCAGGGATAAAAAATGGTGGACCTAGAAAGACTCGAACTTTCAACCCCCGCCATGTCGAGGCGGTACTCTAACCAATTGAGCTATAGGTCCTTAAATTTAATATACGCATACATTTTTAATGCCTTAAAAACCTTTGATTGGCTAAGATTTTCAGACGGCGCGAATGATAGCAGATAGAAGTTTATATACAAGAATTTTTTGCAATTCTTGACTATAAACCTCTTTCTGGCTGGGCTTCGTAGCCCGTAGCCCGTAGCCCGTAGCCCGTAGCCCGTAGCCCGTAGCCTAAGAATCATACCCCATTGGATTTTGACTCTGCCATCGCCAAGTATCAACAATCATTTCTTCTAGCCCTTTTAGAGCCTTCCAACCGAGCATATTATTGGCAAGTGCAGGATCGGCCCAACATTCAGCTATATCTCCAGGACGACGATCGACAATTTTATAAGCGATTGATTTTCCCGAGCCTTTTTCGAAGGCTTTAACCATATCCAAAACAGAATAACCTTTACCGGTTCCCAAGTTTAGAGTTGTAACACCCGGTAAACCGGCAATTTTTTGAATGGCTTTAACGTGGGCATCAGATAAATCCACTACATGAATATAATCTCTGACGCCCGTTCCGTCCGGTGTTTTGTAATCATCACCAAAGACCGACAGTTTTTCTCTTTTACCGACAGCGACCTGACTAATAAAAGGCATCAGGTTATTAGGAATACCTTGCGGATCTTCTCCTATTTGCCCACTTTTATGAGCGCCGACAGGATTAAAATATCTCAGCAATATGATCTGCCAATCGTTGTCGGCTACCGCTTGATCTCGCATAATTTCTTCAATAAATAGCTTAGTACGACCATAGGGATTAGTGGCAGAAATGGGAAAGTCTTCGGTAATTGGCACGCTAGCGGGATCGCCGTAAACAGTGGCTGAAGAGCTAAATACGATGCGTTTACAATGATATTTTTGCATCGCTTTCATCAGATTGATGGTACCGTAGATATTCTGTTCATAATAAGTAAGTGGTATTTGTGAAGATTCGCCAACCGCTTTCAGTCCAGCAAAATGAACCACCGCATCCAATTTGTGTTCATCAAAAACACTGGTTAGTGCTTCGTAATTAGTCAGATCAGCTTTATAGAAACGAATGAACTGGCCGGTGAGTTTTTCGACTCGTCTTAGTGATTCGAGTGAAGAGTTGCTTAAATTATCAATGACGACGACTTCAAATCCTGCTTCTAATAATAATAAGCAAGTATGACTGCCAATGTAACCGGCGCCGCCAGTGACGAGGATCTTTTGGGGCATTGTGGGGAAACTCCGTTTTTTTAAGAGGCTAATTTCTATGGCTAATTTTAGCAAAGCCTAGCCTTATCGCCTAGTGAATATTTTTTAACCTTTATGGTTGTATTGTTCGAGAAGCGGACGTTCGAATGAACGTCTTACATTTTTTAAAAGCGAAGCGTTGCGAAACGCTTTTGACCTTAAAATAACAAAAAATAGGTGCAGACCAAAGGTCCACTTCTCAGACAAAAACGCCACACACAACCATTCGGCAACCTGTTTTAATCATATCAAAAAACAAACTCTCCATTATCAACATCCAAACTAATTATACAAGCATGCTCCAAATCACCACTTAATATCCTTTGGGCCAACGGATTTTCAATCCACTGCTGAATGGCCCGCTTTAATGGTCTCGCACCATAAACCGGATCAAAGCCTTTATCTGCAATCAAACTTAGTGCCTCATTAGAATATTCAAAATCAAATTCACTATCTGCCAAACGTTTACCAAGTTGCTGTAACTGGATTATGGCGATTTGTTTAACGTGATCTTTTTCAAGTGAGTGAAAAATAACTATTTCATCAATTCGATTTAAAAATTCTGGTCTAAAATAATCACCAATCACACCATTGATTTGTTCTTTTAGTTTTTCATAATGTTCTGCTCCTGCAGATTCCATGATCAAATCAGAGCCGAGATTAGAGGTCATAATAATAACTGTATTCCTGAAGTCCACGGTTCTGCCCTGCCCATCAGTTAATCGACCATCTTCCAGTACCTGCAATAAAATATTAAACACATCAGGATGAGCCTTTTCCACTTCATCTAATAAGATCACCGAATAAGGTTTTCGTCTGACCAACTCCGTTAAATAACCGCCTTCATCATATCCAACGTAACCGGGAGGCGCGCCAATCAAGCGCGCTACTGAGTGTTTTTCCATAAACTCTGACATGTCGATCCTGACCATAGCATCTTCTGAATCAAACAAAAAAGTCGCCAAGGCTTTGCACAACTCTGTTTTACCTACGCCAGTAGGTCCAAGAAATAGAAATGAACCGTTGGGACGGTTGGGATCGGACAATCCTGCTCTTGCTCGACGAACGGCATTTGAGACAGCGGAAACCGCTTCACTTTGGCCGATCACCCGACTATGTAAATGTTCTTCAATTTTTAATAATTTTTCCTTTTCGCCTTCTAGCATTTTGTTCACCGGTATACCGGTCCATTTAGAAACGATATGAGCAATTTCATCTTCACTAACTTTATTTCTGAGCAAGGTCATTTCTTGCATTTCTACCTGGCTGGCCATATCCAGTTGTTGTTCCAACTCTGGAATTCTTCCGTATTGAAGTTCGGACATGCGAGTTAAATCGCCGGCTCTTTTGGCGGCGTCAAAATCAATTCTGGCTCTTTCCAAATCAGTTTTAATACTTTGGGTACCATGTACGGCTGCTTTTTCTGACTTCCAGACTTCATCCAATTCAGAAAAATCTTTTTCCATTTCAATAATTTTTTGTTCAAGTTCTGCAAGACGTTTTTTGGAACTTTCATCACTCTCTTTTTTGAGCGCCTCCCGCTGCATTTTTTGTTGAATAAGTTTTCTTTCCAAGCGATCCATTTGTTCAGGTTTAGAGTCAATTTCCATCCGAATTAGACTGGCAGCTTCATCAATTAAATCAATGGCTTTGTCGGGTAGTTTTCGATCTGAAATATATCGATGAGATAAAGTCGCCGCAGCAACGATGGCCGGATCCGTAATATCGACCCCGTGATGTACTTCGTAACGTTCCTTCAAACCACGCAAAATAGCAATGGTATCTTCAACGGTTGGTTCACCAACTTGAATTTTTTGAAAACGTCTTTCTAGCGCCGCATCTTTTTCGATATATTTTCTATATTCATCTAAAGTGGTTGCGCCAACACAATGCAACTCTCCTCTGGCTAACGCCGGTTTTAACATATTACCCGCATCCATGGAGCCTTCAGATTTTCCTGCGCCAACCATGGTATGTAATTCATCAATAAACAGAATAATTTGACCTTCCTGCTTAGACAGATCATTGAGCACGGCTTTTAATCTTTCTTCAAATTCACCGCGAAATTTGGCGCCAGCGATCAATGCTCCCATATCGAGAGATAAGACTCTTTTTCCTTTGATACCTTCCGGTACTTCTCCGTTAACAATTCGTTGTGCTAAACCTTCAACAATCGCTGTTTTACCAACACCAGGTTCGCCAATTAATACTGGATTATTTTTTGAACGGCGCTGTAATACCTGTATGGTTCGACGAATTTCATCATCACGGCCAATCACCGGATCAAGTTTACCCTGCTCCGCTCTTTCAGTTAAATCGATAGTGTATTTTTCTAATGCCTGACGCTGTTCTTCCGCATTAGGATCATCAATTGACTGACCGCCACGCACTTGCTCAATGGCTTTTTCTGCAGCCGCTTTGGTCGCATTAAGATCCCGTAAAATATTCCCCAGATTACCTTTATCTTCAATAGCCGCAAGGACAAATAATTCGCTGGAAATATATTGATCTTTTCGCTGTTGGGCAAGCTTGTCACAGTGGTTCAATAATCGCGCCAAATCATTAGAAATATGCACCTCTCCCGGTGTTCCTTCAACTTGTGGGAGGCGATCTAGTGCTTCAGCCAACTGCGATCGAAGGCTGTGCAAATTAACATCTGTTTGCGCCATCAAATGTCGTACACTGCCGCCTTCCTGATTCAGCAGAGCAGTCATCATATGAACAGGCTCAATAAATTGATGTTCTCGGCCAAGCGCCAAAGATTGCGCGTCTGCAATAGCCAGCTGAAATTTGCTGGTCAGTTTGTCCATACGCATAGGAATTACCCCATTTTAATTGTTTAATCGATGTTTAATTGATGGGGACGCGAGTGGATGAAATCAAGGAGCGAGGAGCTTCTCGCTCCTGTTATTTCATTCCAACCTATTATGTTTAATCATGCTGATAAGTTCATCAACATAATCCTGACCACGTTCGGAATAGCGAGATAATCCGTGAGCCAGTTTTTCTCCAGTGATCGATTGATTTCTAAGTCGCAGGCCTGCGCGGATATTTCTTAAGTCTGAGTATGCATTATGGGTATTCAGGTTTCGCATATAGCTGGAAACAGATGCTTGTACTGATGCATATTTCCTCACTTTATGTTGGCCACCGGTATTTCGGTTGCCGGGTATTAATCCACAACCTTGAGTGTAACACCATTGACCAAAAAGATTATTAGCTTGGGTGGCAAATCTTGAAGTTCCCCATGCGGATTCATTAGCAGCCTGCGCTAAAACCAGTGAAGTTGGGATAATATCGATTCGAAGTTTTAACTCTTCAATATTGGCTTGTATATCATTTGATTCTAGGCCAAATTCTTTCGCTAATTTATTTAATTTTTTAGCGTTAATGCCTGAGTGGTAATGATCTTTTTTGATCGATTGTAGAAGACTCAGTAATAACTCCTTTTTATACTTAATTCTACCATTTTCTTTCACCACTAGGGGACGAAGAAAAGCGAAAAATTGCGCTTTTTTTTGTTGGGCATCAGTGATGGAGGCGAAATCTGGCAGATCGCTTTTTATAGCCAGAGTGGATTGATATTCCTGCCTAGATTGCCAGTCATGTTGGACAAATAGCAAAAAAAGTGCTGTTATTGTAAAAATAACACCTATCAGATAACTTTTGTCTCTTTTGATTGCATCTAACAGGGTTGTAATAATTTTCATTTTATCTCCGAATAAACTGCGGGCTGCGCAGACCATGTAAGTCAAGTTATTTTATCTTTATTATAAAGCTCGTATATATTGCTAAAAGTGTTATCACTAGTCAAGCTCGGTGGTATACCTTCGTTTTTTGTAAAATTCGGTCCAAACTTTTGAGGTGTATTCCCCATACCCGTGGCTTTAGCAAAAACGAGAATAACTTAAAGCCATTTTATTAGTTTTATCGGTATTTGTTCTTATTCCATAAAAGTATATTCAGACGGTTGCTGATTCACTCAAAATTCGTTAGTTTAGTCTGAGAATTACAAAAAACGGCTAATAAAATAGCTAATAATAAACCAAGTTTGGTGAACTATGACCGCTAGTAAACTTGGTTAGTTAGCTTAAGCCACCTATTAACCCATTACGCGCAAGCTTGCTATTAGACAATCTCTTTGTCTTTTTTATAGCTTACCCAACCTAAAAAAAATAATTAGAATGATGAATGTAACTAAACGAAAACCCGGTAGACCCTCACTTTCTGAACAACAAAAAGACAAAATACGCGAAAATATAATCAACATCGCTAGAGATTTGTTTGCTAATGAAGGTTATGAAAATACCAGTATGCGAAAGATCGCTGCACAAGCAGGCTTTGCCCCCACTAAAATTTACTATTACTTTGAAAATAAAAAGCAAATCCTTAAACATTTTTGGAATGATATTTCTATAGACATGTGGACTCAAAGCAAGCCCGACAAGGCTTTGCTTGCAGGACCCCCGATCAACATTATCCGCCATATTATGACAAGTAATATCGAGTATTGGATCAATAATCCCAAGAACTACCATTTACTGATCGAAACTCAGGATATTGATGCTGAACCGGGAGATAATTTTGATATTTATAATTCAGCTGGCACCCGAGAATACGTTGAAACGATGATGGACGCAGTTAGTCGATGTATGAAACAAGGTACCTTCGAAGAAGATAATGTGCTGTTTATATGCCAACTAATCACCGTTTCGATTTATGGAGTGTATGGTGCTTTTTACAGTTTACCAAGTATTGCTTGGGTTGATAAACAACGATTAGTCACCGATAGCATTGATAATACTTTAAGGGGATTACAAAAATAATCTATATTTGAGGATTGATTGCCGCTAGCTGAATGGCTTTAGATTGGTTAAAATGGCAACCCTGATTTTATTGAAAGTAGTTAGCTATGACTAAGAATTTATTATTACTAAGTAGTTCCCGAGTGGGTGATACTGGTTATCTGGAACACGCTTTGCCTTTGATTGAATCCTTTTTACTCGAACTTAATTTAATCGTCTCTCCAAAAGATAAGCAGAACTCCCCTTCGACAGCACATAAAAAGTTTTTATTTATCCCTTATGCGGGTATCTCAATCAGCTTCGATGTTTACCAAACGATGCTTAAAGAGGCGATGAAGGATTTAGCCATTGAAGTCATTTCAATCCATGAATCAGCGGACAAGGTTCAGGCAATAAGGGAATGTGATGGGATTATGACTGGCGGCGGAAATACCTTTTCACTGCTTAATTCACTTTATGAGCTTGAACTGATTGATCCTATCCGCAAAGCCGTGTCAAATGGGACCCCCTATATTGGTTGGAGCGCCGGTTCAAATATAGCGGCTCCGTCAATTAAAACAACCAATGATATGCCGATTGTTGAGCCGCCTTCTTTTGAGGCACTCGATTTAATCCCTTGGCAGATAAACCCCCATTACCTTGACGGTAATCCTCTAGGGCACAATGGTGAAACCCGCCAGCAACGAATTGAAGAATTCTTAATGGTCAATCCTGATAAAAAAGTGATCGGAATTCCTGAAGGCACTGCACTTAAATGGCAAAACAATCAACTTAATTTTATTGGCAAAAGAGATGGATTTTTATTTACGAATGGTTGTAAAACATCTTTCGATTCTAATTCCAATCTTAACCGACTACTCAAGTGAAGCTGGCGTCCGAGTCTATACAAAACAACATGTCTAAACAAAATGACCAAATATACGCTAATCAACAAGTATCCAATCCATTTAAGTTCGATCAAAAAGTGGCTGCTGTTTTCCCTGATATGATCAAACGTTCGGTTCCGGGCTATCAGAATATTATTCATAATATTCAAAAGCTTGCAGGAATATATGTCACTAAAAACTCAGTTTGTTATGATCTTGGCTGCTCCCTAGGTGCCGCCAGTCTGGCATTAAGCCACGGCAGTCAGCATAGCGGGGTAAAAATTATTGCCGTCGACAATTCTGCAGCCATGATCGAACGATGCGCAACAAACATTAGTGGATTTAAACACCAAACGCCGATTGAGCTAATCCAGGCTGATATACAACACTTAACGATCAATAATGCCAGTATGGTGGTATTAAATTACACCTTACAATTTATTCCACAAACTTTAAGACGGGACGTTTTGGCCAACATCTATCAAGGCATGAATCATGGCGGGTTATTGCTCCTGTCAGAAAAAATTATTTTTTCTGATGAAACCGTGAATCAACTAATGATCGAATTACATCATCAATTCAAACGGGAAAATGGTTATAGCGAGTTGGAAATCAGCCAAAAAAGAAATGCGTTGGAGACAGTGCTTGTACCAGAAACCCAGTCATCCCATCTTCAACGCCTGAAAGACATCGGTTTTTCTCATGTAAGCGGCTATCAACAGCAACTCAATTTTGCCTCTTTTATCGCCATAAAATAACGCCTCATTCAACGAAGAAGCCTAATGATTAATTACCAACAATTTGCGGCAGACATCAGCCGCTCCAAAGTAGCTCCTTGGCAGGACTATTTTTTACATGCTGTTCAGGAAAAATATGAGAGTTATACTCACGGTGAAGCTCAGAAATGGCAGAAATTACTTGGATCATTACCTGAAATAACCGTCCAGTCGGTCGATATTGCTCAATCGGTGAGTGTGAACAGCAGCCAGCCTTTATCCGAAGAAATGAGCAAACGACTTGTTGAGCAACTAATGCAATTGCATCCTTGGCGTAAAGGACCATTTGATCTCTTTGATATCAACATTGATACCGAATGGCGCTCTGACTGGAAATGGGACCGAATAATTCCCCATATCGCGTCTTTAAAAGATCGCAGCATCTTGGATGTAGGCTGCGGTAATGGTTATCACTGCTGGCGAATGTTGGGGCAAGATGCTCGCTTTGTTCTAGGAATTGATCCTTCACAAAAATTTTTGGCTCAATTTGCGGTCATGCAAAACTACCTTCGCCAACCGGGCTGCCACTTATTACCGTTAGGTATTGAAGATATGCCAGAAGAAATGGGCAACAATGCTTTCGATAGTGTTTTTTGTATGGGGGTGCTTTATCATCGGAAATCTCCCATTAACTTACTTTATCAATTAAAAAATCTACTCAATAAAGGTGGAGAATTGATCTTGGAAACCTTAGTGGTCGATGGTGATCAATCGACTTCACTGGTTCCCTCCTCTCGTTATGCTCAAATGAAAAATGTCTGGTTTTTACCCTCAACCAACGCCCTAGAGCTATGGTTGACAAAATGCGGATTCACTAACGTAAGAACTATCGATATTACCCAAACCACAATTGAAGAGCAACGTTCGACCAAATGGATGACCTTTCATTCACTGGAAAATTTTCTGGATAGTAAAGATCACAACAAAAGCGTTGAAGGGTATCCCGCTCCCAAAAGAGCAACCCTTGTAGCAAGCAGGTAGTATTTTACTCCCATTCAGGTTAGCATTTTCCTGTAGAGTGTGGGCTAGATATTATTTCTCATTCATCAATTTCACCCCAAATTGATAAAAATCAATATTAATCGTTTTCAGAGGAACTTTTCTGGTTTATACTTAACTGCTGAGATATCTGCATGTAAAATATGGAGTATTCTCACAACATTCCGCGATTTTTGTGAACTTGTTCCTGTCACGTAATGGATTTTAAGGTAGTCTGATTAACATGAAGGGATATTAACTTCTTCGTTCGGGATGAATTTTGATATCGAGGTACCCGTAAATGCACTTATCCACACAGGAAATACCTGTACTTAACCTGCAGATTGGCATGTATGTGTCACGTTTAGACGTTCCGTGGGTTCAAACTCCATTCCCTATTCAGGGATTCCACATTAGCAAACAAGAAGAACTCGATCAGCTATCCCTCTATTGTAGTAAGGTTTACATTGACCGTTTTCTAAGCAAAATTGATGTCCGCTCAAACTTGAGCCTCACTCCCAAAACCCCCTCTAATAACGATAAATACAATGCGAAAACCAAACGATTAATGAATGAAAAAGCACGCTTTAAGCCTGCTGTTGAAAATTACATCGCATCCAGTAAATTAAAAAAGGAAGTCAACAAAGCCAGCCATTTGTATGAACAAATTAGCGGTAGGATGTCGGTTATTTTTAAAGATATGATGCAAAATGGTTTTATTAATATATCAGAAGTACGCTCAGCGTCCACCGAAATGGTTAAAAGCGTATTACGCAATCCTGATGCCTTAGCGTGGTTATGTCGGATCAGTGAAGATAACCAAGCGTTACACGAACAAGCAGTTCGCAGCGCTATCTGGGGAATTATATTCGCACGTCATTTAGGTCTGTCAAGGCACGATTTAAGAGATATCAGCACGGCTCTTTTGTTAGCGCCAATCGGCAAATGCAAATTACCAAAAGAATTGTTATACGGATCATTAACTACCGAAGAATATACTTTGTATCAGGAGCATATTACTTTAACCCTTGAAGAAACCGAAAAAATGTTCTCGTCTAGCCATCAGGTTAATTACATTTTATCGGCTTATTGCGAAAAAAATAATGGTACCGGTTATCCTAGAAACTTAGTTGGTAATCGCATTCCATTTCTTGCGCGAGTGGCTGGATTGGCCTATTACTACGAGGAACTAATCAATCCATTACCCGGCAAAGAAGCGCTCACACCGGTTGAGGCTATTTCGAACCTGTATAATGAACGCGGTAATCTTTTTCAAAAGGAGTTAGTTGAGTCTTTTATTCAGGCCATTGGCATATATCCAACAGGCAGCTTAGTAAAACTCACCAACAATTCTATTGGCGTAGTCATGGAGCAACCCGATAATTCAAGACTTCGCCCTAAATTAGTGATTGTTAAAGATAGTATGAACGTAAAGCTGGAAAAACCACAAGTTATCAAACTTTCGGACAACCCGACTGATCGCTTTGGAATGCCTTTGCAAATAGAAAAAAGCTTAAAAAGCACCAGTTTGGAAATCAATTCTCAAGAGTTGCATGAAAAATTATTTGTTAAAAATAACTGGTTTTCGTTTTTACAGGCGTAATCCTAGATCCTAAAAAATCTAGCTTCCTACTATTTGCTACTCTCATTATTCTAGGTTTATAGTACCTAGTGCTTATCCTGTTTCAACTGCTGTTGAATAAATGCTTGAATTTTTTGTTCTAAAATATCCAAAGGGATCGAGCCATTTTCTAAGATCGCATCATGAAATTGCCGAATATCAAATTTGCTTGCTAGTTTTCCCTCTGCTATCTGACGCAATTGAATAATTTTTATTTCACCTAATTTATAACTTAGCGCTTGCCCAGGCCAACTGATATAACGGTCGACTTCGGTCCGAATATTATGTTTGGAAAGTGCTGAATTTTCTTCCAGTAATGTCATTGCACGTTCGCGACTCCATCCAAATGAATGAATACCCGTATCGATAACCAGTCGCGCTGCCCGCCACATTTCATAGGATAAACGACCAAAATTGCTATAAGGATCCTGATAAAATCCAGCTTCTAAACCGAGTTTTTCGCAATAAAGCGCCCAACCTTCGCCAAAAGCAGATATGTAAGAGTAACGTCTGAAGTTCGGCAAGTTTTCTAACTCCTGATTTAACGCCCCTTGCAAATGATGCCCCGGTACGGCTTCATGCAAAGTCAAACTTTCTAACACATACAAAGGTCTTTTATCCAACGCATAGGTATTTACCCAGTAAGTGCCGGGGCGAGTACTGGCTAAGGGGGCTGAAACGTATCGTCCAGTGGTATATTTAGGGGCGATAGAATCTGGTACTGGCTCAACGGTATAAGGCTGACGAGGTAACTTGTTGAAAAAACGAGGCAACTGGCCATCCATTTTTTTGGCGATATAAGAGGCTTCTTTGATTAGCTGTTCGGGGGTTTTGGCATAAAACCGAGGCGACTCTCGCAAGAATTTCAGAAAATCCTTAAAATCACCTTTAAAATGAAGGGATTGTATAATTTGCTCCATTTCCCCTCGAATTCTTTTGACCTCTTTTATACCTGTCTGGTGAATCGTTTCAGCTGAAAGAGCACCAGTGGTATACAGTTTGATTTTATGCTGATAATAAGCCTTACCATCGGGAAAATCTTTAGCCCCAAGAGATTGTTTTGTTTTTGGAATATAAACCGTTTCAAAATAACGAGCTAATTCACGGTATGCGGGCAAAACTTTGTTAGAAATAATGGCTTTAGCTTTCTTTTTTAGTGTTTCCTGCTGGGATGCCGTTAGTCGCTCAGACAAATTCTTAAAAGGCTTATAAAAAAGACTACTTTCCGCAGATTTTTTGGTTTGCTGATGGAGGACCTCTGTAAATCCCTGCATGACTATCGCGGGCATAGAAAACCCTCTTTCCAGTCCAGCATTCATATTGCCAATATTCTGACTAAAGAAGTTCGGGACTTTTTCCAATCTCGCTAGATAAGAGAGATAGTCTGCTTCCGTACTAAACTCAGTTTCAACAGGTAATCGGGCGATACGGGTATGAAATCCGGAGTCAGCCAGAAAAGGTATTTGATAATCCTTAAATTCTAAATCCATTTGCCGATTGGACAGTTGCTGTTTGAATATCTGGTAATTAATTTGATCTTCTTCGTTAAGAGACTGAAAATCGATTGTATCCAGTTGTTGCAAAAATTGGCGAGTCTTTTTTAACCAGCGCTGTTGCGCCGCTTCAGAAACATCAGATAATTGATCGGATTTGGAAAGATCTCCCAACGATTGAGCCAATTCAGGTGAGCGATCCATCCGAGCCTGCCATTCTTTATCAAAGAGTTGGTTCAATTGTTCAGAACTATCGCTCCTTGCTTGCGGATCACTATGTACCATAAACAAGCTGACTAAGATCAATCGAAATAGAACACTTTTCATATTATTTTATCTCACGTCTATTAAATTATTTTGGATTGTAGGTCAATGCACGAAACTCAACCTACAGGCAAAGACTTAAAGTCTCTCAATGTTTACCCGTCTTTAATAATTTAACAAAGTTACAAGGAGAAAACTCCAGAGTCAATTGTTCTTTGATAATTTTGGTCCAAGCAGTCCGGCAAGCGCCAGTCGATCCCGGCAAACAAAAAATAACCGTGTTATTGGCTAGCCCTCCAATTGCTCGACTCTGAATAGTAGAACTGCCTATTTCTTGATAAGAAACACTGCGAAATAGTTCGCCGAATCCGGGCATGGTTTTGTCGAGCAGTGGTAATACGGCTTCTGGTGTAGAGTCTCTGCCATAAAATCCGGTTCCGCCAGTGATAATGATCGCATGAATACGATGATCCGCTATCCATTGAGAAAGAGTCGACCGAATATGATAGATATCATCGATAACGATTTCGCGAGTTACCATATTATGGCCTGATGCCTCTATTTCCGAAATCAGGTATCCACCCGATTTATCGGTTTCGATATTTCTAGTATCTGAAACCGTCAATACCGCTACATTTAACTGACTCATTCTATTTTACCTATCGTTTTTTAAGCATTTTGAAATTTCGATAAGATTGTATCAATCATCGACAACTAATGGCTATGAAATCAAACTAGTTTTTGATTTAGATCAAAAGACCAACAAGCCATTTCAAGCCATTTCAAGCCAAGCAAACAGCGTAAATACGCGCTTTACACTAGTTTTTTTTCAGGTATACTTGCGCGCAATTGGACCTTGGACTAAATTTGAGTTTATTGCTCTAAAAACACAAGCGTTCCAATCCGCTATTAAACAATTTGATGTTCTGAGACTAGTCCCCTTCACAGGGATACTAACCCATTCAGTTGGATTTGAATTGTTGACGATTTTTAGATTAAGTAACTGAGGTATTAACATCATGCAGGCATTATTGACCATTGCTGTAAGAGCAGCACGAAAAGCCGGTGATTTCGTTATGCGTGAAGCCAATCATATTGCGTCAGTGGAAAGTAAATCCCAGCACGACTACGTGACCAATGTCGATAAAGCCGCAGAACAGCTGATAATAGAAACCATTTCAAACGCTTATCCCGAACACAGTTTTCTTGGCGAAGAAAGCGGCCAAAGTGGCCATAGCGACTATCAATGGGTCATTGATCCGATTGATGGAACCACCAATTTTATTCGAAAAATACCTCATTGGGCTATTTCCATTGCCTGTAAACACAAAGGTCGTACTCAAATTGGGGTTGTTTATGATCCTAACAAAGAAGAACTATTTACCGCTGTTCAAGGTCGTGGTGCTCAATTTGACAACAAAAAAATGCGAGTTAGCAATACCAAAGGTCTGGAACATAGTTTGCTGGCCACTGGTTTTCCTTTTAGAAATGAAGAAAAACTGGAAGAATACTTACGAGTATTCGCCAAATTATTTCCCCTTTGTTCTGATATGCGACGCGCAGGTTCAGCCGCGTTAGATTTGGCCTATGTGGCAGCTGGTCGATTTGATGGTTTTTGGGAGTTTGGTCTTAGCCCATGGGATACAGCCGCTGGAGCATTATTGGTTCAAGAATCTGGCGGTATGGTTGCGGACATGACAGGTAATCCTAGCTTTGAGAAAGAAGGTTCCATTTTGGCCGCAAATCCGAAGGCATTTAAGGCAATGCTACAGGTCATTAATCCAAAAAGTTGATCCGGATCAGTCATAGCTTATTTGTCTAATTGAATGGATTTTAATTACTTGACTAAATTACTTGGTTATTGGAAGATGTACTTAATCCAATTCGGCCAATAAACAACTCAGGTACCATTATGCGCCTTACTACCAAAGGAAGATACGCTGTAACAGCCGTACTCGATTTGGCAATTAATAGCCATGACAAACCCGTTAATCTTAGCGACATTTCGGATCGACAGGCAATTTCTCTATCTTATCTTGAGCAACTGTTTTCCAAATTACGAAAAAGTAAAATTGTTAAAAGTATTCGAGGGCCCGGTGGTGGTTACTTGTTAAATGCCTCTCAAGACGAAATAAGTGTTGCCCATATCATTAATGCCGTCAATGAATCTATCGAGCTTTCTCGTTGTGATGGCCGAGCAAATTGCCACGATGGTAAACAGTGTCTAACCCACAACCTCTGGGTCGATTTAAGTAGCAGAATTAACGACTTTCTTGATAACATCAGCATTGGTGAGCTGATCAAGCAAAATGAAAAACAAGTAACTGGAGGCCAGTCAGATTTGCTAAATACCGTCACTGTTACGACCAACAAATAAAATCCAATGTTCAATAAAGAAGTTTTGAGTAAAGTAAATACCCATGTTAAAAAGAAATACTAAAGAGATAATGTCATGTCTGATGTAATAGACAGCTATGTTAAAACCGAATATGAAGCCGGTTTTGTGACTGATGTTGAGTCTGAAACTATCGCTCCGGGTTTAAACGAAGAGGTCATTCGCTTTATTTCTGCAAAAAAAAATGAACCTCAGTGGTTATTAGAATGGCGATTAAAGGCGTTCGAACTATGGCAGAAAATGAAAGAACCAGAATGGGCCAAACTCAATTTTCCTAAAATTAATCTGGACAAAATTTCTTTCTATTCAGCACCAAAAAGTATGGATGACGCGCCTAAGAGTTTAGACGAAGTTGATCCTGAACTGATCGCCACCTATAACAAACTGGGAATACCCTTGCATGAGCAAGCGGTACTCGCAGGAGTGGCAGTGGACATAGTATTTGATTCTGTCTCGATCGTCACTACCTTTAAAGAAAAATTGGCTGAAGCCGGAGTCATCTTTTGCCCTATTTCTGAAGCGGTACATCAACACCCTGAACTGATTAAAAAATATCTTGGCTCAGTTGTGCCACAAAAAGATAACTATTTTGCAGCGCTTAATTGTGCTGTTTTTAGCGATGGCTCTTTTGTTTATATTCCCAAAGGGGTTCGTTGTCCGATGGAGCTTTCTACTTATTTTAGAATCAATGAAGCCAATACCGGTCAGTTTGAGAGAACACTGATCATCGCAGAAGAAGGTAGCCATGTGAGTTATCTGGAAGGATGCACAGCGCCAATGCGTGATGAAAATCAATTACATGCAGCGGTAGTCGAACTTGTATGTCTTGATGATGCAGAAATAAAATATTCAACTGTGCAAAACTGGTATCCGGGTGATGAAAATGGTGTTGGTGGTATCTACAATTTTGTCACCAAACGAGGCGTTTGCCATAAAAATGCTAAAATTTCCTGGACCCAAGTTGAAACAGGCTCCGCAATCACTTGGAAGTACCCTTCGGTAATTTTGCGCGGTGACAATAGTATTGGTGAGTTTTACTCCGTTGCTTTAACCCGAAATCACCAACAAGCTGATACCGGCACTAAAATGATTCATTTGGGTAAAAATACAAAATCAACTATTATTTCAAAAGGTATCTCCGCCAGCAAAAGCTCTAATGCTTATCGTGGTTTAGTCCGCATGGGTCCAAGAGCTGACGGCGCAAGAAATTTTACTCAATGTGACTCGCTATTAATTGGCGACCAATGTAGTGCGCATACTTTTCCATACATTGAAAGTAGACACCCCAATGCTATTGTTGAACATGAAGCGACCACATCGAAAGTGAGCGATGATCAGTTGTTTCTTTGCTTGCAAAGAGGCATTGACGCTGAAAAAGCGGTCTCTATGATCGTCAATGGTTTTTGTAAAGAGGTCTTTAAAGAATTGCCGATGGAATTTGCAGTTGAAGCGGGTAAATTATTAGAAGTCAGCCTCGAAGGGGCTGTTGGGTAAAATTAAAAAATATTTCACCACAGAGGACACGGAAAAAAGCAACAATAACGGTTAGTTAATGTTTTGAGTTTTTTGCTCTGTGCCTCTGTAGTGAAGTCTTTTGTCATTAGAATTGATTAGAGAATACTAAATGTTAAAAATAGATAATCTACAAGCCAAAGTGGAAGACAAAACCATTCTTAAAGGTCTTTCTCTGGAAATAAAGCCAGGTGAAGTCCATGCGATTATGGGACCGAACGGCTCTGGAAAAAGTACCCTTGGCTATGTTCTTTCAGGTAGAGAGGGATATCAAGTAAGTGGCGGAAGTGCCACATTGAAGGGGGAAAACCTTTTGGATTTAGATGCCGATGAACGCGCTAAAAAAGGGTTGTTTCTAGCCTTTCAATACCCGATTGAAATTCCCGGCGTTAGCAATATGGAATTCTTAAAAGCGAGTGTTGATACGGTGAGAGATTATCAAGGTAAAGAAGCCTTAAGCACGGTTGATTTTATGAAGTTAGCCCGAGAAAAATGTAAAGCGGTAGATTTGGACCCCATTTTTTTAAAGCGAGGCGTCAACGAAGGGTTTTCTGGCGGCGAGAAAAAACGTAATGAAATTATGCAAATGATGTTACTTGAACCATCACTTTGCATATTAGATGAAACAGACTCTGGCCTAGATATTGACGCACTGCAAGTCGTCGCTGATGGAGTTAACGCTTGTCGTGATGAGGATCGCTCTTTTATTATTGTGACTCATTATCAACGTTTACTCGATTATATTGTTCCTGATAAAGTTCATGTTTTATCGGACGGAAAAATCATAAAGTCTGGCGGCAAAGAGCTTGCTCTGGAGTTGGAAGAAAAAGGTTACAGCTGGATCGAAAAGGCGTAGTAAAATATGAACACTTCTTTTCAATCGGGCAACCAGATTTTAAGTTCTGCTTTACAAACTCAATTAGAGTCAGATTTAAATGTATCGAACCCGAAAAACGAGTGGTTAAACAAGATCCGACTTGAAAATTATTTAGCCTTCTCAAAACAGCCTCTACCAAACCGTAAGATAGAACATTGGAAATACAACGATTTATATTTCCTTACAAAGTCTAAATTTCAGGCAACCACTGTGACGACAGAACGGCCTACTAATTTTTCCAATTCAATACCAGGCTTAGAAGATGCGATTATATGTGTCTTCATTGATGGAAAATACAGTTCTGAACACTCCAGCAAAATGATGCCTCTAGGTGTATCAATCACCTCTTTCGGCCGTGCAGATGCAAAACAAGCAGACATTATTTCCGACAACCTGAAAGCGGCAAAACAACAAAAAAACATGCTACTTCAGCTCAATACAGCACTCTCGCAAGATGGTGTTCTAATTGAAATCGAATCCAATCAAAAAATTGAGCATCCCCTTTATTTATTACACTTTGCTAGTGCCGGTGATGATAATAAAATTTCAACCAATCTAACCGTAGTTTCTTGTGGTCGCAATAGTCAATGTCAACTGGTTGAACATTTTATTTCTGAGCAAAGTAATTCGACTCAGATGGTGTTACAACAAAGCATTATTCATTTACAGCAAAATAGTCAATGCCATCATTATCGTTTAAATCTGGAAGCAGCCACTAGCTTGCAGGTAAGCCGCGCTCTTTTGTTGCTGGAAAAGGATTCTCGATTAAATAGCTTTTATTATTCCGAAGGAAGCCAACTAAATAAGACCGACATTGATATTCGCCACCAAGGTAAAAATTCTGAATCCTTATTAACCGGTATTTTTCTGCCGTCAAATTCTCAAACCATCGACTACCATACCAACATCGAACATCGTATATCTCATTGTACAAGCCGCGAGGTATTTCGCGGGATCATTGCTGATTCAGCTAAGGCAACGTTTAACGGTAAGATCCACATTTATAAAGACGCGCAAAAATCCGATGCACAGTTAAGTAATAAAAATTTATTGCTCACTAATCAAGCGGAAATCAATACTAAACCGGAACTTGAGATTTATGCTGACGATGTCGTTTGTGCTCATGGCGCAACCGTCGCAAAAATAGATCACAAAGCAGTCTATTATTTGCAAACTCGTGGTATCGAAAAATCGAGAGCAAAGAAGATGCTCAGTGTTGGTTTTATTAACGAATTATTAGACAGGGTTGAAAATGCCCCATTAAGCCACTATTTAAAAGAGCAAGTACAAACGTGCTTGTCGGATATCAAATAATGACAGCCAACTGGAATAAATCCAAAGGGGTTAAAGTGATTTTAAAATGTCAAACTCTAAAAAACTAAATCTTATCCATCCGGGCTTTGATGTCGAAAAAATCCGAGCCGATTTCCCTATTTTGTCACTAGCGGTCAACGGTCATTCATTGGTTTATTTTGACAATGGCGCAACGGCGCAAAAACCTTCGACAGTGATTGAATCAATCGTGAATTATTACCAAACAACCAACTCAAATGTTCATCGGGGTGCTCATTATTTAAGTGACAAAGCCACTCAAAAATTCGAATCTGCACGCTCAACGATTCAAAATTTTATTAATGCCCCACACCGAGAAGAAATCATCTGGACTAGAGGCACAACCGAATCCATCAACTTGGTTGCGCAAACTTGGGGAAGAGAAAATATTAAGAAAGGTGATGAAATTATTGTCTCCACATTAGAACATCATTCTAATATTGTTCCGTGGCAATTGCTTTGTCAACAGAGTGGTGCGAAGCTAAAAGTGATTAATGTTAAACAAAATGGTGAATTGGATTTCACTCATTTTAAATCCTTGTTATCCGATAAAACTAAACTAGTTGCGATTGGCCATGTATCAAATGCCTTAGGCGTCATCAATCCCATTGAAAAAATAATTGCCTTATCTCATCAATATGGCGCAAAAGTATTAATTGACGGCGCTCAGGCAACGCCCCATTTAATCCTCGATATGCAAAAACTAGATTGTGACTTTTACGCTTTTTCTGGACATAAAATGTTTGCTCCAATGGGGATTGGTGTACTTTATGGCAAAAAAGAATTATTAAATGCCATGCCTCCATGGCAAGCAGGCGGAGAAATGATTGAAAAAGTAAGTTTTGAAAAAACGACCTTTAACCAATTACCCTATAAATTTGAAGCAGGTACCCCTAATGTAGCCGGAGCAATCGGATTGGCAGTGGCCGCAGATTATCTTAATAGCTTAGATAGAAACATGCTAGCGGGCTATGAAAATTTCCTTTTGGATTATGCGACTATCGCTTTGAATAAAATTGAAGGAATGCAAATTATTGGGCACGATTGTAAAAAAGCATCTGTGCTCAGCTTTAATATCAAAGGATGCCACTCACAGGATTTGGGCATGATACTCGACCAACAAGGTATTGCCGTTCGAACAGGCCATCATTGCGCGATGCCTTTAATGGATGCGCTTAAAATCAATGGAACCGTTCGTGCCTCACTTTGTTTTTACAATACCACCGAAGAAATTGATCGATTATGCCAAGGTATCAAAAAGGCCCAATCGATGTTAATTTAGGTTTATTCAATATGACAGTAGAAACATACAATCCCAGCACCACAAATCCTGTGACCTTCACTGAGTCGGCAATTGCTCATCTTGCTAGGCAAGTCGAAGTTAAATCGGCCAAAGGTATTTTGTTTAACGTTCGAGAAGCGGGCTGTTCGGGCTTTAAGTATCTTTTAGAATTAGCGTTTGAAATAGAAGAAGGTACACATTCATTTGATCTCAATGATCAACTAAAGCTTTATATTAAACCCGAAATCATGACGCTCATTCGTGGCACTCAGGTAGATTATATTCAAGAAGGCGTTAATCGTCGTTTAGATTTCAAAAATCCGAATGCCACTGCCAGTTGTGGCTGTGGTGAGAGTTTTAGCGTGGAACAACAATAATGAGCAACGATCGTAAAATGGTAGTCGCAATCGAGGACTGCCCTGCCCGCTTGGTTCCAGCTGGAACTAAAATCGTTATTCCTAAAGATACTTTTGTTACGATTACTCAGGATTTAGGTGGCAATTATACGGTTGCAGTTAATGGTAATATGGCTCGAGTAGATGGCACTGACGCCGGAGCGCTTGGATTAAAAGCCGAAGTCTTAAATTTCAATCCCCCGGAGAATGACCATATATCCGAGCAGCAAGTCTGGCAAGCGCTCAAGAGTATTTACGATCCTGAAATTCCGGTAAACCTTGTTGATTTAGGCTTAATTTACGAAGTTAATATTAATCAAAATCAAAAATTAGTCAATATAAAAATGACCTTGACAGCCCCGGGCTGCGGCATGGGACCTGTATTGGTCAGCGATGTCGAGTATCGCACGGCCAAGGTCCCCAACGTTAAGAGCGTAGCAGTTGAACTGATATTCCTACCCGCGTGGAACCGAGATATGATGAGTGATGAAGCTAAGTTAGAAACAGGGATGTTTTTTTAAAATGACTACAAGCGATGACATTGTTGAAACACTCTGTTTTTTTGATAGCTGGGAAGATCGATATCGATATATGATTGATCTGGGAAAAGAAATCCCAAACATGCCAGAAAGTTTAAAAACAGACGAGCGAATAGTGCCAGGCTGTCAAAGCCGGGTATGGATAGAATTTAAAATAATAGATCATCAATTTATCTTTCAAGTGGATAGCGACGCTTTAATGGTTAAAGGGTTGCTTGCTATTGTAATGGCGGCTTATCAGAATAAAACCGCCGAAGAAATTCTGGCATTTGATATTGAACACTACTTTAAAAAATTGGATTTAATCAAACATCTTAGCCCGACTCGTGGAAACGGGCTAAAAGCGATGGTCGAAAAAATTAAAGCCATTGCTTTAAGTTCTAGGAGCTAGCGCCTCATTTTCGTTAATCGGTCTAATCAACAATAACATTACCGGCAACAAGGTCAGATTGGCCAACAAAGCAACAAACATCGCTAAGCTGGTAAATAGTCCAAAATAAATTGACGGCATAAAGTTGGACAAAACCAGCACCGAGAATCCAGCGATAATAGTGATCGATGTAAAATACATGGCTCTGGCGATGGTATCGTGACACGCATACATAGCCTTTGTGTAATCCCCTAATTTTTTATATTCGGCCTTAAACCGGTGAATGTAATGAATGGTATTGTCGACCGCTATGCCGATACTAATAGCCGCAATAGTTATCGTCATCATATCAAGAGGAATTCCCGACCAGCCCATTAATCCAAGTACAAAAAACGCACCAATCAAATTAGGAAACATGCCAATTACCGCTAACTTCCAGGATCTGAACAACACGATAAACATTAATAATATAATCCCAAATACCACCCCCAGAGTTAATATTTGTGACTTAAATAAACTCTCCAGCATATTGTTATATAAAATCAACATACCAGTAAAATGAAAATGCTCCTCTGGAATATCAAGTTCATGGATTAGGAAATGATTAATATCCGCTAGTAGCTTATTTCGATTTAACTCAGGATCAGATTCTTTCACACGGATCAAAAATCTAACTTCATCATTTTCACGATCATAAAAAGGCGCCAAGACCTGTTGCCTTAATTCCTGTGGAACCTTTTTTTCCAAAAGAGATAATTGAAAGTCATCTAATCTCTGGTTGCCATTTATTTGTTCCACAACTTCTAACCCAGCCGCAAGTGAAAGCACTTTACCAGTAACCGACAATCCTGACAGATAATCCTGGATCTTATGCAATTTATTAATACCAAAAGAGGTCATCCATAATCGAGGCGACTCTACTGGCGCTAAATCAGCGAAAGCTTCATCCTCTTCAAATTCTTCATCTTCGAATTCATCGCTTTCAAACTCATCATCTTCACTCGATGCTTCAACAAAAGCAAAATCACCTTCAATCGCCCCCCTTTCAATAATAATTTCTAGTGGGGTAGTTCCTCCCAATTCGGTATCAATCACCTTCATTCCCTGATAGATTTCTGTATCCGTTTTAAAATAGTCAATAAAACGATTATCCACGGACAAGTATCCTATTCCCCATGCACTGATCCCGCTGACAACTACCGCGATAATTGCCACCTGCCATCGCCAGCGATCGCTAATAGATGCCAATATATTGGTAAAGGCAAAAAACGCACCTTTTTTCCTTTCATCCAGTGAGGTTTTTTTACGAATCAACATGAGTAATGGAAATAAGGTGAAGGCAATAACAAAAGCGAGGCTTACTCCCATGATCATCATTTTACCAAAATCGATAACAGGCCTTATATCGCTAACCATTAAAGAGCCAAAAGCGACAATCGTCGTCAAACTGGTATAGGCACATGGAGTGAACATTGACGACATGGTTTCAAGCACCTTATCACTGTAACTCAGCATATCGAACTCTCTCTCGACCTGCCTGAACCGCACAATTAAATGTATCATCAGCGACATGGTAATAATGAGCAACAAAGCTACAAAATTCGAAGAAATAACAGTCACCGGCCAATCTAACCAACCTAGTATCCCAATAGCGGTTGCGGCTGTTACCATACAACAACCCAACGTAATGATAATCCAACGCAATCGTCTGAATATAAAAGCTTGGATTAAAATCAGAATAACAAATACCCCTAATCCAAATACAATCAGATCACTTTTAACAAAATCGACCATATCATGTGCAATCATCGGTATACCGCCCAAGTAGATCTTGCCGACCTCCTGGTAACTTTGTTTTAAGGCTCGAATCGAATTGATAACCCTGGCATTTCTTTGTGATACCTCATCGGCGAGTAAGCGAAGTTCATTTTTAAGATTACGCACAGCAGCGATTTCGTAAGGCGTCAACTTTTCTTTTCTTTGTTTCCACTGTAGCTTACGTAACTCATCGTTTAACTTAAAATAGTTTTTATTACCTCTTAAGTTCGCTTGCATTGCGGTTGTTTTGCCATCCTCACTAATCAACAGATTGACATATAGCGGGATCGATAACAGATCTTTCTTAGCTTTGTGCAAATCGACCGTTTTGTCTTTAATAAAATAAATATCCTCCTCTATACTTCCTAAACTGACTGTGGCTGGATCAAAAATGGGCGCATCAATCAAAGAAAGTACTACTTCGACTTCTGGCAACTCTGCTATTTGGTTTCTTAGTACCGTTAGTTGTTTGATCGATTCTTTAGAAAATAGATCTTTTTCAGGAGAAAAAGTAATGAAAAGGTAATCGTCAGTACCGTATTTTTTTTTGACTTTACGGTAGTATTCCAGCGACTGGTCATTTTCTAATACCAGTGAATCGGCAGAAGCATCCATCCTGAAGCTATCGGCATGGGAGGTGACAATTAATAGGATAGCAATCACGAAAATAAACGTCACCAAAGTATGACGAATGACAAAATCAGTATATAAATGTTTTAGCCAATTAGGCATAGTTTTCCCTTTTATTTGAGTATTTTGTATTATCCTAAATTTCTACAAAATCAAATATTGCTTTCGTTTGGCCAATGAATTGATGGCTACTTGATTGTAAAATTACACACCAGCCAAAGCTCATTTTATAACGTCTAACCTTTGCCAGGCCATCATTATTTACTGCAAATATGAATCTCAACTGAATAAGCCGTTATTTCAACGCTTTGTCGAAATTAAAGCCTATTTGTTTAGCCTATATTAAGTTATATTAGAACCTGCTTATATGGGTTATATTACAACTCGTCATTAACCCAGAATAATCCTGTTATAGAATTAAATATTACTAGAATGATAAAACTTGATCCATATCAAGTTTTAAATGAACTATAATCATTTAGTATTCGCTAGTCTGACAAAATATTAGAATAACGCGTTCCAAATTTAGCCGAATGACACCAATAATTAATAATTTTAATATGTGAATGGGAAATAGTATGTCTGAAACTCAAGCTTTGACTTACAACTACCGGGTGGTTAAACAATTTTCAATAATGACCTTGGTTTGGGGCATTGTGGGAATGCTGGTTGGCGTCATTATAGCCGCCCAATTGTTCTTTCCGGATTTAACCTACGGAATTGAATATTTAACCTTTGGCCGTTTGAGACCATTGCACACTAACGCAGTCATTTTTGCGTTTGGCGGCTCAGCCCTTATGGGGACCTCGCTATATGTCGTTCAGAGGACGTGCCAAACAAGACTGTTAAGCGATGCGCTGGCAGGCTTCGTTTTTTGGGGATGGCAACTGGTTATTGTTCTTGCAGCAGTTAGTCTACCCATGGGATTTACCAGTAGTAAAGAATATGCCGAACTAGAATGGCCGATTGATATTCTTATAGCAGTAGTGTGGGTAGCCTACGCAATACTATTTTTTGGTACCATAATGAAACGTAAAACCTCACATATATATGTTGCTAACTGGTTTTATGGTGCCTTTATACTAACCGTTGCCGTTTTACATATTGTGAATAGTGCCGCTATTCCGGTCACCTTGACCAAATCATACTCCGCTTATGGCGGTTCGATTGATGCGATGGTTCAGTGGTGGTATGGACACAATGCAGTTGGTTTCTTTTTAACCGCAGGCTTTTTGGGAATGATGTATTATTTTATTCCTAAGCAGGCCGAAAGACCCGTTTATTCATACCGACTTTCCATTGTCCACTTTTGGGCCCTTATCGCTACTTATATGTGGGCAGGCCCCCATCACCTACATTACACAGCATTACCTGACTGGACTCAATCTCTAGGCATGATTTTTTCATTAATACTATTAGCTCCTTCTTGGGGCGGGATGATTAATGGAATTATGACATTATCCGGGGCTTGGTATAAATTGCGTACCGATCCAATATTAAAGTTCCTGATCGTTTCCCTGTCTTTTTATGGCATGTCGACCTTTGAAGGTCCAATGATGGCCATCAAAACGGTTAACGCCCTTTCCCATTATACCGACTGGACTATTGGCCATGTTCATTCTGGCGCTCTCGGTTGGGTTGCTTTTGTTACCATAGGTGCGATGTATTATCTTATTCCAAAACTCTATGGTCGCAAGGAGATGATCAGTGTTCCACTAATTAATTTACATTTTTGGATATCAACCATCGGCGTCGTTTTATATATCGCTGCCATGTGGATTGCAGGCGTCATGCAAGGATTAATGTGGCGCGCCGTTAACGAAGACGGCACCTTAACTTACAGTTTTGTCGAATCAGTACAACTGACCTATCCGTTCTACGCAATACGTTTAGTGGGCGGTATCCTGTTTTTGTCCGGTATGCTAATCATGGCCTATAACACCTACAAAACTCTTCAAGCGGGTCCTGATAAAGCTGCAGAGGATATTCAGGATAAAACCATTCACATTCAATCAACCGCTAGTCAACCAGCTACAAACTAAGAGGGCGATATAATGCAACATGAAAAAGTAGAAAAAAATATCGGCCTTATGGGCTTATTGATAGTGATTGTTATTAGTTTTGGTGGCTTGGCTGAAATTGTTCCTCTTTTCTTTTTAGAAGATACTACACAACCACTAAAAGGGATGAAACCTCATGATGCTTTAGCACTTGAAGGCCGGGATGTTTATATTCGAGAAGGATGTAATAACTGCCACTCACAAATGATCCGTCCATTCCGATCAGAGACAGAGCGTTATGGTCATTACTCAGTTGCTGGCGAGCATGTTTGGGAACATCCATTTTTGTGGGGTTCTAAACGAACAGGTCCTGATCTGGCGAGAGTTGGTGGCCGTTACAGCGATGATTGGCACAGAGTACATTTACTTAATCCTAGAGACGTTGTGCCTGAATCCAATATGCCAGCGTTCACTTGGCTTGAACATGCAACCATCAATGGCGAATTAACCGGTAGAAAAATGGCTGCTCTGCGCATGGTTGGTGTCCCCTATACCGATGAAGATATTCAGAGCGCACAATCAAAAGTAGAAGGTAAAACTGAATTGGATGCTGTCGTTCATTATCTGCAGTCTCTAGGTTTGATCTTAAAAGATAAACGCTAATCAGACGGACACAACATTGTGGATTTAAACTTAATTAGAATATTAGTGACGGTTGCCCTTTTTGTACTATTTTTAGTGTTAATTCTTTTGTTGTTTAAAAAACGAGACACCAAGATATACCAAGATGCAGCTAATCTCCCTTTCATGGGCGATGATACTTCCGACATAATTGAAAGCAAAAAGATAAAAGGTGAAAAACCATGAGTGAATTTTGGAACTGGTGGATTATTATAATAACAGTCATCAATGTTTTGGGCTGTTGGGTACTATTAATAGCAACCAGAAAAATGAAAGGTTCGGATGCTGAAAATGAAACAACGGGTCATATATATGATGGGATAGAGGAATACAATAACCCTTTGCCTAAATGGTGGCTCAATATGTTTAACATCTGTTTAGTTTTTTCGGTCATCTACTTAATTCTCTACCCGGGTATGGGGAAATTTGCTGGCGTTTTAGGTTGGACTCAACAAGGTCAACACGCTGAAGAAATAGCCCATGCTAAAAAAACTTATGCTCCCTTGTTCGCAAAATATGCAGCAACGCCGATTGCTGAACTTAGTCACATTAAACAAGCGACAGAGATGGGAAAACGAATTTTTGTGAATACCTGTTTTGGCTGTCATGGTTCAGACGCTCGCGGCAACCCAGGTTATCCTAACTTGACCGACAAAGATTGGCTATACGGCGGCACACCTTCCAATATTGAACAAAGTATTCTAAATGGCCGAAATGGCGTAATGCCAGGATTTTCTGCATCATTATCGGCCGAACAAATTGATGGCTTAGTACAATATGTTGGCAAGTTATCGGGTCACCCGGTTGATGAAACAAAAGCAGCCATTGGCAAAATGGCCTTTGATCAACAATGTTTTGTTTGTCACGGAAATGACGGCAGAGGCAATCAAACAATGGGCGCACCAAACTTGACCGATAACATTTGGCTTTACGGAGGTTCTTCAACAACCATTGCTGAAACAATTCGAAAAGGTCGCAGCGGATCGATGCCTGCGCACAGTGAACTTTTGGGCAAAGAAAAAATTCATTTAGTAGCGGCTTACGTTTATAGCTTATCGAATAAATAGGCTCTATAGTAAGAAGCTATATTAACTAAGACAAGGTGCCCTCCTTGTCTTAACATGTTAAATTATTTGTAATTGTTCAGCTTATGTTTAAATTAGCAAGTCACTGAACAGTGACAATGATCTTTTAACCCTAAAACAAAACTTCTATACACATTCACTAAATCCTGAACTATCATTTGAATTAACTCAATGCAGGAAAAATAGATGTCCGCTAAAAATCAGGAAGAAATTCAGATAAGAGATCTGTATGAATCTCCTAAGAAAATTTATCCCCGTCAAGTCAATGGTCTATTTGCCAAATTAAGAGTATTAGGCGTTGTCGTTTTACTGGGTTGCTATTACATCACCCCTTGGCTCACATGGAATAATCAACAAGCCGTTCTTTTTGATTTACCAGCAAGACAGTTTAGGTATTTCAATGTCACTTTCTGGCCTCAAGATTTTATTTACCTGACTTTGTTATTAATCATTGCCGCTGTCGGGTTATTTTTATTCACAACGGTAGCAGGTCGCCTATGGTGTGGTTATGCCTGTCCGCAAACGGTCTGGACCGAAACTTTTATCTGGATCGAAGAGCTGGTTGAAGGCAACCGCAATAAAAGAATGAAATTAGACAAAGGACCATGGAATTTAAATAAGATTACTCGTAAAACGATTAAACAATTCTTGTGGATCAGTTTCGCACTTTTCACCGGTTATACTTTTGTAGGCTATTTTTCACCGATAAAAAATTTAGGCATTGGTTTAATTTCCTTTAATCTGGGGCCCTGGGAGTGGTTTTGGGTTGGCATGTATTCACTAGCCACTTACGGTAATGCCGGCTGGCTACGAGAACAAGTTTGTTTACATATGTGCCCCTATGCAAGGTTTCAAAGTTCAATGTTTGATAAAGATACCCTAATCATTTCTTATGACAAAGATCGTGGAGAATCTCGTGGTAAACGCAAAAAAAATTCAGACTACCAAGCCAATGGATTAGGTGATTGTATCGACTGCCATCAATGTGTTGATGTTTGCCCAACCGGTATCGATATTAGGGATGGTTTACAATATGAGTGTATAGCATGTGCTGCATGCATTGATATTTGTGATGATATAATGGACAAAATGGGGTATAACAAGGGGCTCATTAAATATACCACTGAAGTTGAAGAAGACTCTAAAGGAAAAATGAAAACTAAATTACTACGTCCAAGAACCATTTATTATACAACCATATTTATTGCAGTGGTGTCCGCTTTCTTCTATTCCATCGGCAATAGAATTCCGTTAGACATTAATGTTATTCGAGATCGAAATAATTTATTTGTAGAAACTTTTTCTGGTGAAATTGAAAATACTTACCAACTGAGAATATTAAATATGTCTCAGGTTGAACAGGAATATCATCTCACCATTTCGGGCTTTGAGACAATGATACTTGAGGGTGAAGATCACTTTAGCATTGATTCTGGTGAAATATTAACACTACCTATTCGAGTTAGGGTGCCTCAAAAGCAACTGAAAAAACGATCGAGTGATATTCAATTTCACATAGAAGCAAAAGATGACCACCATTACCAAGCATCATCAACAGGTAAATTCCTAGGGCCGAAACCAAAATGACCATTCAACACACTGATCCGAATTTTATCCCTTGGTACAAACAAGGATGGCCATGGGCGCTTATCACAATCCCTCTGTTAACGATTATTGCATGTGGAGTAACCATTTATATTGCGTTTAATACAGATGATAGTTTGGTTAAGGACCATTATTATAAAGAAGGCCTAGCCATAAACCAAAGCATAGAACGAATTGAACTAGCGCAAGCAATCTCACTCATTGCGAAAATCGAAATAGACAAACAATCAAAATTAATTCATTTGAATCTACATTCCAGTCAAACTCTACCTAATAGACTACTACTTAAATTCTCTCATCCGACCCTTGAAAGCAAAGATCAGAGTTTTGAATTGGAATCTTTGTCTGGAGGAGATTATGCCGCTGAATTAAATATTCTTGAAGATGCCTATTGGCATGTTAGTTTAGAAGATGAATCAAAAACCTGGTTAATAAAATTTCGTTGGCTGTATCCAAATCAATCAAAAATATCGATAGATGCTAATGCGATTTAAAGTATAAAACCTGCGATGAGCGAAACCTGCTTCCATTGCGACCTAGAAGTCCCAGACAATCTCGATTACCACTTTGATATTCTTGGCAAACGACGTGAGTTTTGTTGCACGGGCTGCCTAACAATTGCTGAAATGTTAAAAGAAAATGGACTCACTGATTTTTATCGATTCAGAAATGCCAGCAGCAATAAACCCGAGCCATTAATTCCACAAGAAATACAAGATTTAGAGGCGTTGGATAAAAATTCAATTCTCAATGAAATAACCAGCAAAGATGAAAATTATCGTACCATTGAATTAGGCTTGGAAGGCATTACTTGTGCCGCTTGTGGTTGGCTGATCGAAAAAAAATTATCCGCCCTACCCCAAGTATCAAAAATATCAGTCAACGTCTCGACCCAACGAGCGACATTAGTCTGGCAAAAAGATTCTAAACTCAGTCAAATATTAAAGACTTTGGTCAAGTTGGGTTACAGAGCCTATCCATTTAGTGAAGATGCTAGGCAGGAATCTTTTGAAAAAAACAGTCGTTCTTATGTTAAACGACTATTGGTTGCCGGACTCGGAATGATGCAGGTAATGACCTATGCATTGGCAATTTACATTGGTGAATTTCAAGATATTTCCGAAGCACATCAAAATTTTCTTTATTGGATAAGTGGTTTGGTAGCGACACCCGTTGTTTTTTACTCTGCAAAACCATTTTTCCAAAGCGCGCTACGGGCTCTAAAAGCAAAACAGTTGGGAATGAATCTTCCGGTTAGTATCGCTATTTTGTCAGCTTACTCAGCCAGTGTTTATTCATTATTTTCCGGTGATCATGTTTATTATTTTGACTCGGTGGTCATGTTTACTTTTTTCTTGTTAATTGGACGTTTCTTAGAACATCGCGCACGTTATCACTCACTATTGAAACAACAGAATTTTCAACGTTTAATACCTTTGTCAATTTCTAAAAAAAATAACGACAGCTCACTGACGACCATCGGTATATCAGAGGTGCAACCAAATGATGTGTTAGTGGTAAACGCTGGGGGAGTTATTCCGGTAGATGGAGTTCTATTAGAACACTTTGCAGAAATCGATGAATCGGTTATCACTGGTGAATTTATGCCGATCAATAAGCAACCCGGTGATTTACTTTCCAGTGGCTCAAGCAATCATTCTGCCAGTCTTGTTATGCAAGTAACCCAAGATTTTAACCATAGTCATATCCAACAATTGATCAACCTGCAACAAAATGCGGAACAAATGAAACCGGATTCAGTTTCCTTTGCGGATAAGATTTCTCATTGGTATGTGATGATACTATTGGCTCTGGTGCTTTTTGCGGGACTCTATTGGTGGCAAACAGCACCAGAACAAGCGTTTGCAATTGTGCTCTCAATATTAGTGGTTAGTTGCCCCTGTGCTTTGTCGTTAGCGACACCTGCCGTCATTGCTGCCGCTACCGCGCAGCTTTCTGATTTGGGACTAATGATCCGAAGTAAAACAGCGCTCTCCCAGTTAGCAAAGGTCAATCACCTTTACTTTGATAAAACAGGAACGCTCACTACAGCATCAATGCAAATAAGCCAGATCAAAACCTTTGCCGATTTCAGCGAAGAAAAATGCCTACAAGTTGCCTCGTTACTGGAAAATATATCCGACCATCCTATTGCAAAAGCGTTTAAGGCCGACACAGTAAAACTGTCCAGTGAAAAATTAAAAGAAACTATTGGCAAGGGAGTCTCGGGGGTCGTTGGCGGTCGTACTTACCGATTAGGTAATAGAGAATTTGCTCTTAGTGATATATCCCCAATAAAATCAAATTACGAAAAAAACTTTCAAACTCATTTATATTTAGCATCCAAGGAAAAACATATAGCTACTTTTATTTTGCAAGATCGTCTTAAAGACAGTGCAAAAAAATCGATCGAAAATATCAATCAACAAGGGTTAAATGTGACTTTGTTGAGTGGTGATTCTGAAGCGGCGGTAGCCCATTTAGCGAAACAATTACAAATCAAACAATATTTTTCTAATGCCACACCTAAGCAAAAATTAGAGACTATCAATAATGCTCAAAAAAATGGTGAAAATATCTTGATGATCGGGGATGGATTTAATGATCTCGGCGCGCTCGCCGCCGCCAGTGTAAGTATTACTATGGGCAGTGGTACCAATTTGTCTAAAACAGCTAGTGATGCTGTTTTAGTTTCCAGTGATTTAAATGTTATCTATCAAAGTTTAAAAATAGCACAAAAAGTTCAAAGGGTTATAAAACAAAATCTTTCTTGGGCAATATTCTATAATTTGACGGCCATACCATTCGCGATGATGGGCCTCATTCCCGCTTGGCTCGCTGCCATTGGAATGAGTTTTAGTTCCTTGGTCGTGGTACTAAATGCACTTCGTTTGAGAAAATAACAAAAAACTCTTACCACCCAGAAAAATTAAGCCTTTGGTAAGGTCACTCCAGTCTGTCCTTGATATTTACCGCCACGATCAGCATAAGAAGTTTCACATACCTCATCTGACTCAAAAAACAACATTTGGGCAACGCCTTCATTAGCATATATTTTTGCCGGTAACGGCGTAGTATTAGAAAATTCTAGTGTCACATGCCCTTCCCATTCTGGCTCTAAAGGAGTCACATTGACGATAATACCGCAACGAGCATAAGTTGACTTGCCCAAACAAACCGTCAGAATATTTCTTGGAATGCGAAAAAATTCAACCGTACGTGCTAAGGCAAAAGAATTGGGGGGAATAATACATACGTCCGATGTGATGTTGACAAAACTCCTATCGTCAAAGTTTTTAGGATCGACAGTCGTTGAGTGAACGTTGGTGAATATTTTGAATTCATTGGAACATCTTACGTCGTATCCATAACTGGAAGTACCATAGGAAATAATCCGATTGCCATCTTTCTCTCTAACCTGACCCGCTTCAAAAGGCTCAATCATGCCTTCTTTAGCCATTCGTCTCATCCACTTATCTGACTTAATGCTCATTATTACTCGCTTAATTGTATTCGTAATTTAGGGAAATTTTACCACAGAGGCACAGAGAACACAGAGCAAAAATACCGATTTAGAATTTTTTCTCTGTACTTCAATTGATTATTCTAAGTTCAATGATAAGTCAATATTTAGGATTGGTTGGGTTTCCAAGTTGAAATATCGATCCCCTGCGCTCCTTTGGAAAAGTCTTTGGCTAATATCGAGAGATTTGCGGTTAGGTTTCTACCTATTTCTCGATAAATTTGACTAATATCACTGTCAGGATCATCAGCGACCGTGGGCATTCCTGCATCCAACCGCTCGCGAATGGACATCGCTAGGGGCAGCTGCCCCAGTAACGGAATGTCATAATCCTCGGAAATATATTTTCCGCCACCTTCACCAAAGATCGCTTCTTGATGACCACATTGACGACAAATATGAGTTGCCATATTTTCCACAACGCCCATCACTGGAATAGACACTTTCTCGAACATGGTAATGGCTTTTTTAGCGTCGGCCAAAGCCAAATCCTGCGGTGTCGTCACGATGACGGCTGCAGTGACCGGTATTTTTTGCGCCATAGTGAGTTGGATATCCCCCGTTCCCGGCGGTAAATCAATAATCAAATAATCAAGCTCCCCCCATTGGGTGTCTCTGACGATTTGCTGCAAAGCCGATGATGCCATTGGCCCACGCCAAACCATCGCTTGTTTTTCATCCACCAGAAAACCAATCGACATCGCCTCAATCCCGTGAGCATTGAGGGGCAAAATGGTTTTCTTGTCGTTAGAAGTTGGCCTTGCTTGCGGAATACCCAGCATAATAGGAATACTGGGTCCATAAATATCAGCATCGAGTATGCCGACTTTAGCTCCGTCTTTTTGCAGCGCCAAGGCTAAATTAACACTGGTAGTAGATTTTCCTACCCCTCCTTTACCGCTGGCTACCGCAATAATATTTTTCACCTGACTTAAAGGTGCAACCCCCGCCTTAGTTTCATAGGCTACCAAGTGCTGATTGACAATGATATTGAAATTTGATTCCGGCCACTTTTCCAATAAACAGGTGTTTAGTTCTTCCTTTAACGATGGGATAAGTCCCTCACAAGGAAATGGTAGTCGGATACCCACTTCAACCGAACCATCTTTTATGACGGTTTCGGTGACAAAATCGACTAATTTCAAATTGTCAGGAAAACGGGCAAAAGAGGTTGAACGGATAAGGTCCAGCAAGGCTTGTTGTTCCAACATAAGGTAAAATCTGGAAAAAGTGTAAGATGGCGAGATTATACCCTAATAATTAATCAGAATACCCACCCATTTTGTAGTTAATTAATGATGAATAAAATCCAAAAAATCGGTATAGTTGCGCTTATTATTAGTTCAGTCGAATGTCAACTAAAGAGCCAAAATGCCCCAACAAACATCACAAGAATTATTAACATCAAACGGAAATCGCCGTATCCTGATCACCAGTGCACTGCCTTACGCCAATGGTCCGATCCATATTGGTCATATGCTGGAATACGTGCAAACAGATATTTGGTCCAGATTCCAGAAATTAGTGGGTAACGAGTGTTATTACGTGTGTGCCGATGACACCCATGGTACACCGATCATGTTAAGTGCTCAAAAGCAGAATATTAGCCCCGAAGAATTGATTGCTAAGAGCCATATCGATCATCTACGTGATTTTAAATCTTTTGGCATTGATTTTGATAATTTTCATTCGACCCACAGTGACGAGAATAAATTTTATACCGAAACAATTTACAATCGATTGGTAGAGAATGGTCATATTTCTCGGCGAACCATCAATCAATTATTTGATCCAGAAAAACAAATGTTCCTGCCGGACCGATTTGTCAAAGGCGAATGTCCTCAATGTGGTTCAGCCGATCAATACGGTGATAATTGTGATGTGTGTAGTGCAACCTATAGTCCCGTTGAATTAAAAAACCCTAAATCAGCGGTTTCTGGTGCGACTCCCATCCTTAAAGATTCCGAACATTTTTTTGTTAAACTCCAAGATTTTGAGGTCATGCTGAAACAATGGCTAAAAACGGGAGTGAGTCAGCAAATGGCCAATAAACTCAACGAATGGTTAGAAGTCGGCTTGCAAGAATGGGATATCTCTCGTGACGCGCCCTACTTTGGTTATCAAATCCCAAATGAGCCGAATAAATTCTTTTACGTCTGGTTGGACGCACCGATTGGTTATATGGCTAGTTTTAAGAATTTGTGTGATAGAACGACTGGATTAAAATTTGATGATTTCTGGAATAAAGATAACAATACCGAACTTTACCATTTTATTGGTAAAGATATTATTAACTTCCATTGCCTGTTTTGGCCAGCTTGTTTGAGTGCTGCCAATTATCGAACCCCCACTAAAGTATTTGCCCACGGTTTTTTGACCGTTAATGGTACTAAAATGTCGAAAACTAAAGGTACTTTCATTAAAGCGGCTACCTACCTTGAATATCTTGAACCAGAATACTTGCGCTATTATTTTGCCGCCAAGTTATCAGGAAAAATTGATGATTTTGATCTCAATCTGGAAGATTTTGTACAAAGAGTTAATTCTGACCTAGTCAATAAATATGTCAATATTGCCAGTCGCTGTGCCAAATTAGTACAAAAATCGGGTGGTATTTTACACCCAGAAATAGATCAACCAACACTACTCAAAGAATTTCAAAATGAAGCCAAACAAGTTGAAACTCATTATGAAAATAGAGACTACGGTAAAGCTTCAAAAGTAATTATGACTTTGGCCGATAAAGCCAATACTTATATTGATGAACAAGCTCCCTGGAAACTAGCCAAAGATGAAGCAACCGCTGATCAGGCACTAAAAGTTTGTTCGATGGGCATAAATCTTTTCCGAGTTTTATCCATTTATCTTAAACCAGTTCTACCGTCATTAATGGCCAATGTAGAGCGTTTTTTAAATACCTCTCCCTTATCTTGGTCAGATATACAATCACCATTAATCTCACATCAATTGAATCAATTTACACCGCTAATGAAACGAGTTGATATCAAACAGGTTGAAGCGATGACGGCCTCTTCCGTCGAAGCGGCAACGGATATAACTATTAAGCCCTGACATGATGTCAAGCCGGGAATGTGAGTGAAATAGTCTTTTTACACTCAAAAAGAATTTTAATGAGGAATCAATATTAGATGCAAACATTTGAATTATATGGCGCTGCATGGTTATTTTATCTGGTATTAGGGATCGTATTATTAGCCCTAATCACCTACAAAATAAAAAATCTATCGTGGCATTTAAAATTTGCGATGATTAGCTTTATTGCGGTCGGTGCATTTACACCAGATATGGTAACAAATTCACAAACTTATGCGCCATTGGTTATATCCGCATTACTGAAAGCCGAAATCGAAGGCGTAAGTGCTATCATCAATGGTTTAACAAAGTTAGTTATAATCTGGGGTATTGTATTTTTTTCCGCTTTGGCACTAAAACATTTTTGGCAAACACGTAAGAAAGAAAAAACCGAAAATTAAAGATAGAAATAAAGAATGTAAAAACTATCGGACTTAATGATGACAAATATCCTGTTACTGCTAGTCAGTACTGTACTAGTCAATAACTTTGTTCTAGCAAAGTTTTTAGGGTTATGTCCTTTTATGGGGGTATCCAGTCGAGTTGAAACGGCCACCGGAATGGCCGCTGCCACTACTTTTGTTCTCACAATGGCATCACTGACCAGTTATCTGATTAGTCATTTTATTCTTGAGCCATTTAATCTCCAATATCTGCAAGTTCTCTCTTTTATTCTGGCGATAGCCGTGGTCGTTCAGTTTACCGAAATGGTCATTCAAAAAACCAGCCCAATGTTATATCGGCTACTGGGTATTTTTCTGCCATTAATTACTACCAATTGTGCAGTACTAGGCGTTGCACTGCTTAACGTGAATAAAGGGCATAATTTCATTGAATCAATTATTTATGGCTTTGGCGCTGCACTTGGGTTTTCTTTGGTACTTATTTTATTTGCCGCCATTAGAGAGCGCATTATGGCAGCAGACGTACCTCAACCTTTTCAAGGTGCCGCTATTAGTTTGATAACCGCTGGATTAATGTCGCTCGCATTTATGGGCTTTACCGGATTGGTAAAACTATAAATATGGAAACATTCTTGGCTGAACTTGTATCGATGGAGATTTTGATAGCGACTTTGATCATCACTTTGTTAGCGTCGCTCTGTGGAGCCCTATTAGGCTTTGCGTCAATTAAATTTCATACCCAAAGCAATCCAATTGTTAATCAAATCAACGATATATTACCACAAACTCAATGTGGTCAATGTGGCCATCCAGGTTGTCGGCCCTACGCTAATGCAATCGCTAACGGCGAAGCAATTAATCGTTGCCCACCTGGAGGGGAAGCCGGTATCAAAGCGCTGGCCGATTTATTGGAATTGGAAGTTATTGCACTCGACGGATCCTGCGGTGAAGAAATACGCGAGCGAGTGGCGGTTATCAGGGAAGATGAATGCATTGGGTGCACCAAGTGCATACAAGCTTGTCCGGTAGATGCGATTGTTGGTGCTGCAAAATTAATGCATACAGTGATCAAATCCGAATGCACAGGTTGCGATCTTTGCGTACCTCCCTGTCCGGTTGATTGCATTGATATGCCCTTTCTACCAGAGACAATCGATAATTGGCGTTTGTCTCGCCCTGATCAATCTACGACCTTGATTTCTGTCAAACAGATTTCATCAGGAGCTTGATTTGAGTAAAATAACAGGTGTTATCAAAAAGGCTATTTATCAAATTCCTGGTGGAATTCATCCGACAGAACATAAATCAATTTCAAACAAAAGTAACATTGCCCGTTTAGCACCGGCTAAAAAATTGATTTTACCATTAGAAACTTATCATGGAGATAAAGGGCAATTGCTCGTCGAATGGGGAGATAAAATATCAGCTGGACAAAAAATCCATACCAATGGGATAGATCGGCTGGCAAATAATACCCACTCTCCTTATGATGCTGAAGTGATCGAATTGGCTGACAAAAATTTTGGTCACCCATCGGAGTTTTTAAAGTCGGCCATATGTTTACAAACATTGTCAAACCAAACGAATTGCTCGCTCCAACCAATCAATAACTACATGCAAACCGAACCGGTTGAATTGATCGATAGAATACACGAAGCTGGGATTGTAGGAATGGGCGGTGCCGCTTTTCCTACCCATATAAAAGTCAAATCAAATTCAATAAAAACTTTGATTGTCAACGCAATGGAGTGTGAACCCTATATCACCTGCGATGACCGTTTACTCAGAGAGCATTCCAAAGAAGTTCTTAAAGGCGCGTTGATCACGGCTAAAATAGTTGCGGCCCGTCAAATTTTATTTGGTATCGAGGATAATAAGCCAGAAGCCACAACTGAACTCGCAAAACAAATCGGCCAATATCAGCAGCAATGTCAAAAAAACAATCAAAAAACACCCAATATTCAAATCATTGTTGCCAAAACAAAGTATCCTAGCGGTGGGGAAAAACAATTGATCCAATTACTAACCGGACTAGAGGTGCCACAAAAACAATATCCCGCATCAATCGGTATTCTAGTTCAAAACGTTGCAACCCTTTTTGCTATCCAAGACGCGATATGCAATGGTCAAACATTAACTCATCGGCTGGTAACACTCACCGGTGATTTAGTCGCGATGCCAGGAAATTACTGGATTGCATTTGGCACCCCCCTTTCACATATTATTTCAGAAATGAAAATTGACACCGGAAAAATTTCACAGGTTATTATAGGCGGCCCTTTAATGGGGCAAGCGATAGAGCAGACAAGAGTGAAGCCGATCGCAGATTCAGAAATTCCAACTCAAAAATCGACTAATTGCCTTATTTTTAATGCTGAAAAAAAATCTCGCTCCACCGTCAAAATCACTAATGGCCATAAGGCTTGCATTCGTTGTGGTGAATGTGAAATTGCATGCCCCGTATCACTATTACCACAACAATTATACTGGTTTACCCAAAGTGAACAGTGGCAATCATTAGAGCAGCAAAATCTTTCTGAATGTATTGAATGTGGCGCTTGTAGTTACGTTTGTCCCAGTGAAATTCCCTTAGTCAACTACTATCGATTTGCTAAATCAGAAATCAAATATCAAAAATCCAGACAAAAAAAATCGGATCTCGCTAAACTAAGATTTGAAAATCGCGAAATTCGTATTGCCCGTATCAAAACTGAAAGAAATGAGAGAAGAAAAAAAACAGCTGAAGCTCGAAAGCTTGCCGCAGCCAACATCAATAAAGATCCCGATGGTAAGAAATCCGCAATACAAGCGGCACTACAAAGGGTAAAAAACAAAAAGGAAGAACCGTCTTGAACAATTCTTCACCCTTTATCCACGATGCGCGCCCCACTAGCCAAATAATGCGCTTAGTCATTCTTGCACTATTGCCAGGCATTTTAACAGAAATATATTTTATGGGCTGGGGGGTCATTATTAATCTGTTGCTATGCAGTTGCTATGCGGTTATGGCAGAAGCATTGGTGCTAAAACTACGTCATCGCCCAATCAAACAAACATTATCGGATCATTCGGCGTGGCTAACGGGTATATTGATCGCGATTGCGATCCCACCTGTTTTACCTTGGTGGATGAGTTTGGTAGGAGTTTGGTTTGCTATTATTTTTGCCAAACAACTATATGGCGGCCTGGGTTTTAATCCATTTAATCCCGCTATGGCCGGTTATGTTTTGTTACTCATTTCTTTTCCGGTTGAAATGACGGCTTGGTTACCAAGTAAAGAATTAGCCCCGCTGCAACCCGATTTGTGGCAAACTTTGCAACTCAATATTAGGGGAACAACCGACAACCAACTAACCTTACAAAACTTTCGCTTAATAGCCGATGGTTATACAATGGCAACACCACTAGATGAAACTAAAACAGCTTTTTCATTAGGCTTAATGACTACGGAAATTATTCAGGATAATAAATTTTTGCCTAACATAACAACTTGGATTTGGCTAAATGTTAGTTTTTTAATAGGTGGACTCTATTTGCTATTCAAACGTGTAATTCACTGGCGGATCCCTATTGCCATGCTTGTTAGCTTATTTATTGCTGCTTCTTTTTTTCATGTCATTGATAGTGAATTGTTTCTACCAGGTTGGATTCATTTATTTACCGGAGCAACCATGATTGGTGCATTTTTTATTGCCACCGATCCAGTTAGCGCTTCAACCACCGCGAAAGGGCGACTCATATACGGCGCTTCAATTGGATTTTTTATTGTTATAATTCGATTATTTGGCGGATACCCTGACGCAGTCGCATTTTCTGTTTTGTTGCTTAACATAGCGGCACCAACCATTGACCATTATACCAAGCCAAAAGTTTATGGAACGAAGGGAGGGGATATATAACAATGTCTAACCCTTCAAGCAAAAACAAGACTCATCAACAACATACAGAAATAAAAAAAGCAGTGATGAAAAATGGATTAATTTTGGGCCTTTTCGCATTTGTGTCCACAGGCTTGATTGCCATAACCCATTTATTAACAAAAGATAAAATATCTCTTGAAATCGAACTAGCTTTGATCAGACAACTTTCTCAAATTGTGCATCAAGATCAATATTCAAATGAAGTCTACAAGGATTGTATTGTGATAAATAATTTAAATTTTCTTGGTACCAACAAAGATCAAAAATTATACCGTATGAGAAATGCGGAAGGTAACTATGCCATTCTAATGACCAGTGTGGCACCTGATGGATATTCTGGCAAAATTAATCTAACGGTAGCCATATCCCAGCAAGGAAAATTGCTAGGCGTTAATATTCTAAGTCATAAAGAAACACCGGGACTAGGTGACAAAATTGAAAGAAGCAAGAGCCATTGGTTAAATCAGTTTGAAGGTCTTTCATTAAATAATCCCAAGAAAAAACAATGGAAAGTTAAAAAAGATGGTGGTCAGTTTGACGCACTTACCGGTGCAACCATTACGCCAAGAGCTGTAATAAATGCGATATACAAAAATTTAGAATTTTATGCCGAAAATAGCCCGCAACTGTTTAATAGTGAAAGTAATTGTGAGAAATCCAATGGCCAATGAAATAAACATCTCAACCATTATCAAAAATGGACTATGGGATAATAATACCGCGTTGGTACAACTTTTAGGTTTATGTCCACTACTCGCGGTTACCGGTACATTAATGAATGGTTTGGGACTTGGCATCGCAACAACATTTGTTTTAGTGGGTTCAAATGTCACCGTTTCAATCATCAGAAATCACATTCCAAAAGAAATACGTATTCCGATCTTTGTCATGCTGATTGCCTCTTTTGTCACTAATATTCAACTACTGATGAATGCTTTCACTTATGAACTGCATTTAGTATTGGGAATTTTTATTCCTTTGATTGTTACTAATTGCATGATTATTGGCCGTGCGGAAGCTTTTGCTAGTCGAAATAAACCCATCCATTCTTTGGTTGACGGGATTGCTCAAGGACTGGGATTTACTTTAGTGTTGATGCTTTTAGGCGCGCTAAGAGAATTTGTGGGACAAGGCACCATCTTAGATGGTGCTCATTTATTATTAGGCGATTGGGCGAAAAATTTAACTTGGCATTTTTATTTAACCGAACAAAAATTTCTTTTTGCAATCCTGCCACCGGGTGCATTTATTGGACTAGGACTATTAATTGCCATTAAAAATAAATTGCAGCAGTAGATAAATCACATTGAATAACCGTTCTTATCGAGTTGAGATTATTGAGTAAAAATAACCTTAAACCATTTTTCCAGAGGTCTTCGATAATAACCAACAGTCCCACCTCTATTTTGGTGTCGGCTGGCTATACCTGAATCAGAAAACTCCTTTATTTTGTGTTCACCCTCCCTGATAATATTCCCTTCACTATCCTTTATCCGATAACTAAAATAAAGCTTAAACGACGTATTAGAATCAACAATCCTGATATCATGATTTTGAGATCCGTAGCCAAAATGAAACATGCCTGGTAAATCGATGTTAGTAATATCGATTTCCATTATTTGCTTTTCAGCCAAATAGGCGGAAGAAACCTTGTCAAAAAGCTTATTGAGATCTCGCTCTACAGTTCTTAAGCTTTGAACTCTAGATTGATTAGAGACCTCATAATCTATAAATTTTTTGCCTTCAATCAGGGTTAATTTAATGGCCGCACTGGCTGTTGAAATGGTTCCCATCATTATAAAAAGAAAACTAACAAAGATTGTTAGATATCTAATAATTTGATTTTTCATACTATTCTCCAAATGGTCATTCGAAATCAGCAAACGCAAAAGAGCTTTTTGCCATAAAATTGTATCACAAATTGGCTTAATACCAGCTGAATCTAAAGGATCTGTTATAATCTCCAGACAATTCAATACTTTAAAATTAACTCCTAGCTATGACTACCATTGACAAGCATTATATCGCTGAGGAAAATTTATCCGTTCAAGATAAACTCAATCTGGAAACAGCACTGATTAAATGGAAGGAATTGCAAATTTTCTTTGCTCAAGGAAAATTACTGATTGTTAGCCATAGCGAGGATTTAATTGATGTGGCAACAATTATTGCGGACAATGAAACCGATAAATTAAGTAAACTAATAGAAGCGAAGAATGTACAATTTGCAACAGTCGACTGGATAAAAGAGAAAATTAAAGATTCGACTGAATTATGGGCTGTGGTTATATCACCCTATGTAGTGGCTCAATTAAAGACTGAATAATCGTAACGATCCAGCTCACCTCTAAAATCTGCCATTTCTGCGTTCAAAAATGGTTACATAGGCGAGCATGCTCACATTTTTTGCCTTAAACTGACAAATTTTAGAGGCAAGCTGAACCATTACGATTAAATTAGCAACTCACTTATAGTAACCATTTAATCATACTGAATAAATGTAATTTTCGGCCATAAAAAAACGGAGCATATGCTCCGTTTTTTATTTTGAAAGTTAATAATTTACATCTAATTGCAAAATATAACCGTTACCAAAGCAATTTAGCAAATAAATCGATTAACCCAGCCTTACAAACCTGCATCCCGTTTTCCATCAAATAATCGGTTGGAATACCCTGAGTTTGAACTGTCACTACCAATGCTACAAACATAATCACGCCAATAGCAAGACTGATCCGGCTTGTTCTCTTTGCACTTTTTCTGTTAAGAATCATAATTTTCACCTTTCTGTATATCGTACAATTATCCCACAAATCGCGCCAATTTTCTAGGTTCAAGATTCATCTCTGTGTCTTCGGGTAAATACTGCACCACCTAAAAACACAGCACTAACCGCCAAACCAACCCAAAACTCCATACTTACCAATACTTCATACCATCTCATTACATGTACATCGAACATATCAGCCCCTACCAGATAATGCATATTCGAATTTAATATCGTAAATCCGTTAACGATCCTTCCTCCAACCATTTCGATAAAATTGGAACGATGAAAGATCATTCCTTCAGCAACTGAGATCATCAATATTGGCAATGTTCCCCATAGGAAAGCCACTTTTTTCGCCCAAGACGATGCAAACATTAACCACCCCCACAAAGGAGCTAACCATAAGCTTGCGATTATTAACGAAAACAAGCCATTCAATAATACACTAAACAGATTCGATGATGCCCAAAGTGTTACACCGGAACTACCACCAAACCACGCAACAACAGTGCCGAATAACAGTAAGAACAGTTGAAATATCGCTAGTACGCCAAAATAAAATATGGGGATTAACAAGCAAACTGAGACAAACTTTGATAGCACTGTAGCGGTATCAGATATAGGCAATGATTTCCAAAATAAGATACTTCTATCTTTTCTTTCATCATAAAGCGATCCCAGCGAATAGAATAAACTAATAATTAACATGACAAAACCAAATATTACCATGGGGGCATTTAAACCAACTTGTACCCCTTGGCTGCGTTCTTTTTCATCTAAATTTTCAAACTGATCTACTGCCTGAGGTAAATAATCAATAAAATTGAAACTATCATATCCATTTATAGAGACGTGATTTCCGGTTATTGTCCCTAAAAACATCAAACCCGCAAAAACAGCGGCCATTATTGCCGGTGTATAAAATATAGCGCCTTTATGTTCCCAGTATTCTCTCTTTACCAAGGCCTTAAATGATTGACCAACTAAGATGCTCATTATTTACCCTCCTTCATTTTTGCAACAAACAGATCCGCCACACTCGGTGAATGAAGTTCACCTAATGACTCAAGCTCTTCCCGATCAACCCCTTCAAATAAATAGACTTTTCGACCAAATACATCTCTTTGCACAACGGGATTAAGAGCCTCGGCTTTTTTAGCGTCATCTTTACTTACCATCACTTCGATGTATTTCTCACTGATCTCTTCCATAGTCGCATCCAATACAATTTCACCGTCGCGGATAAAAATAAGATCCGTTAACAAATTTTCAATTTCTTCTATCTGATGAGTTGTCACTAGAATACTGCGACCTTCATCAAAAAAATCGGCTAGCAGCTGGTTATAAAACTCCTTTCGATACAAGATATCTAAACCCAAGGTCGGCTCATCCAAAACCAGAAGCTCAGCTTCAATTGACATGACTAATGCTAAATGAAGTTGCGCGACCATACCTTTCGAAAGCTCTTTAACTCTTGCTTGCATGGGTATATTAGTTTTAGATAAAAAGCGCTTCGCTTTTTCCAGATCAAAATTAGGATGGACCTCGGTGACAAATTCTAGTGCTTCAGTCACTTTCATCCATCGAGGTAATACCGCAACATCCGCAATAAAACTCACTTTTTTCATAATTTGATGACGTTGTCGGGCAGGATCAAGCCCGAGTACTTTCAAATCGCCGTCATAAGAAGTCAATCCTAATATTGCTTTTAGAATGGTCGTTTTGCCCGCGCCATTGGGTCCAACCAAGCCTACGATACGTCCACGTTTTACTGAAAAATCGACTGATTTCAAAGCCTGATGGCTGCCGTAGCTTTTTGATAAACCTTTCGCTTCAATCAAAGTAGTCATTATTGCTCCTCTACTGGGGTCGATTTGTCATTTAATAAGCTTTGCATAGAGAGTCCAAGTCTTTCAATTTTGCGCATGATTTTTGGCCATTCAATTTCCAAAAAGTGACTTTTCTCAGATTCGATTAAATTTTCTCTTGCAGACTCTGTTACAAACATGCCGAGTCCCCGTCTTTTCTCTAAAATTGATTCGTCTACTAATTCCTGGTACGCCTTTGAAACCGTTAAAGGGTTAATCTGGTAATCCGCTGCAACCTGGCGAACGGATGGTACCGCTTCTCCTTCGCTCACTTCGCCATCTATAATTAATTCGACGACTTTCTCTTTGAGCTGCCTGAATATGGGCTGTTGGTCATTCCACTTAATGGCTGTCATATTTACTCTCTTGAGATCACTCTGTTAAAACTTAATTCAGGTAATAAACTTCTTCATAGTGTTGTATAGTACTATAACACCATATCAGCTATAAGTCTAAAACCTAAGCTAGAACAAACGAACCATATATCTTATTGTTTTATATGTATATTTCGTATAACACTTAATTTCGTAAACATTTATTAACATTTAAATATTTAACAAAAATCTGATCCTGCCTACTTTATTTTTCAAAATAAAGCACCTAGGTAGCATCTAGCAGTAACCTCTAATCCGCTATCATTCATCAATATTTTGTGCAATTATGTTGCCAGTTATTCTCTTGTGTTAGAGCATTGTTATGCATTTTCAAACAGACCTGAATCGCCGCGGTGAAATACGTCATGACGCCTCTCAAATCGATCAATTATTTGTAAACCCCGATACACGAATACTGCTCAATTATAAAGGCAGGTTTTTCTGTAAAGATGGAAATGCCCATTATTTTAGTTTTAAGCAATTAATCACTATGGATGATAATATTGAGTCATCCATTTGCAGTATTGACCACCCAATGCAAAAAATTTATTTGGGAGAGCACCAGCACAACCACTATTTTGTTGTACAAACGATCCAGTTATACCAACAATTAGAAGAAATGCAGCTGCTCGATTTAAGGACCGCCGCATTATCAGTAGAACGGTTCGATATTGGTCCTCTTTTTTATTCACAAGGATTAATCAATTGGCATTTTAGCCATGCTTTTTGTGCAAAATGCGGTTGCAAATCAACACCCGCTCAATCGGGTCATAGCCGAATTTGTACAAGTTCGCTTTGTGGAAGAGAGCACTTTCCCAGAATTGAGCCAGCAGTGATATTTTCTATTGTTACTTCAATGGACGGTGTTGAAAAGCTACTAATGGCAAGACAAGCTAATTGGCCGGAGAAACGCTATTCAGTTATTGCAGGCTTTGCTGAACATGGTGAATCACTGGAACTAGCCGTTGCCAGAGAAGCGATGGAGGAAGTTGGACTCGAAGTCTATAAAGTTAAATATATTTCATCTCAACCATGGCCCTTCCCAGCTTCATTAATGTTAGGTTTTACCTGTGAAACAAAACAACATAATATTCGTCTAATAGATCAGGAGTTAGAGCATGCCGATTGGTTTAGCGCCCAAGAAATGAAAACAGCCATCGAGAGTGGTCAGTTGTTGATGCCTTTTTCCGTTTCAATTTCATGGCATCTGGTCGATCGCTGGTATCAAACTCAAACAGGTCACTCGTTAAAAGAAATCGCCAAACTGAATAAATCCTAAAATAGCCCCCTATAATGACAAAAGAAACTAAGAAAAAAATGATTAGCTGGATAAATCAAGGACTCATCTTTGTGGGAATATTTCTTGCCATCACTTGGTGGCAGCAAAAAGATATGTTACGGATTTCATCGGATGCATTAGCACCTAGTTTTTCTTTGGTTGATATGACAGGGAATATTGTTCAATTTGATCCCGCAACTCAGCAACAGAAAACCTTGGTTTATTTTTTTGCACCTTGGTGTGGCGTGTGCCATATTTCAATTAATAATATGGAGTCGATCAAAAAATCTTCCGATGGAAAAATAAATTTTTATGCGATTGCACTCGACTGGCAAAGCAAACAGGAAGTTGAATTTTTTTTAACGGACCACAATCTAACCATGCCTGTTTTGCTTGGTACTAGAGAAACGTTGGAAAAATTTAAAATTGGCGGATTTCCAAGCTATTACGTGATTGATCATAGCGGCATTTTACAATCAAAAGACATGGGCTATACCACTGAGCTGGGGATGCGTGTTCGGCTTGGTTTAGCGGGATCTTAGATGTAAGCACCTCAAAAACAGATCCCAATAAGGCTATAAGTCGCTATTCTCCAATCTTGGCGAATATTGGTTTTTCTGCCACATTTTTCCATCGATAGTAGCTTTTGGATTCTGCAGATTCAGAACAACTACCGCAACCTGTACCACAAGCACCAGAAGCATCGATGAATTCAACTCGACCTTTTTTTTGCCAGTGTGACAGCATACCAAACATAATGGTTTCACTCACATAAAAATGTCTGGCGAGATCGGTCAAGCTAACTTGCCCTCGTTCTATTAATAATTTTTTTATATCCATTAACATAATCAATGACTCGAAGACGGAGTAATTTCGCGTAAGTTAGGATCTTGCGATTGTTGTTTCTTTGACCAATATCTAAGAAAACCAATATTGGCAACATGCAAGAGGATGAAGAAACCAATCCAACTCATTGCGGAAGCCGGATGATCCTCAAATTGTCCAAACTGATAAACAATTGTCGCCAAACTATAGGCTAAGAAAGTGGTCCATAGAATTGAAAACCAAGTCCATTTTGTCCCCGTTTCTTTATGAGTTGCGCCAAGAGCTGATACACAGGGTGAATAAAGTAGTATAAAAAGTAAGTAGCTAAACGCACCTAAGGTTCCATCAAAGGATTGACGAATGGCCAAAAAAATCCCATGACTAACTCCCTGATCAGCGGCAATGGCTTGAGTATCACGTATATCAACATCCATTCCAAGCGGGTCGGTCCAACTACTTAAGGCATCAGAGAAATTGTTAGGGATGGTTAGCAGAGCCGAAAACAATTTGTCAGATAGATCGAATTTTTGTTCTTCCTGTACTTCACCAGAACGACTTAAATAGAGTGAATTAATCGTACCGACGATCACTTCTTTAGCAAACAATCCGGTAAATAATCCAACGGTTGCAGGCCAATTATCCTCTTTGATCCCAATAGGGGCAAAAGCTGGAGTTAAGGTTTTACCAATATTGGTTAATACCGATTTTTCAGTATCTTCATTTCCAAAACTTAGATCAGTTCCCAAAGAATTAAAAAAACTGAGTATCACCACAACCATGATGATTAGTTTTCCGGCTCCCAAAACAAAAGACTGTAATTTCTCCCAAGTCTTAAGCAAAACGTTACGTAGTTGAGGCATATGATAAGCTGGCAACTCCATAACAAAAGGCGTTGTTTCTCCAGACAAAATTGTTTTCTTTAATAACAGCCCCGTCAATACAGCCACCACAATACCGGTTAAATACAAAGTAAAAATCAACGCGCCTTTATTATCTGGAAAAAAGACGGCAGCAAAAAGAATATAGACGGGCAACCTTGCCCCACAAGATATAAACGGACTCATCATCACGGTCATAATGCGATCTTTTTGATACTCTAAAGAGCGAGTCGCATAGATAGCAGGTACGGTGCACCCCAAGCCAACCATTAAAGGAATAAATGATTTGCCCGGTAGACCAATAGCTTGCATAAACCGGTCCATAACAAATGCACCACGCGCCAGATAACCAGAATCTTCTAACACCGCTAGGAATAAATAAAGACTTCCTATGATTGGTATAAAAGTAGATACAACCTGTACCCCACCACCTACACCATTGGCAGCTAAAGTCACCAACCAATCGGCCATACCTATATCTCTAAGCCATATCGACGCACCCTCAACCAAAATTGCATTGGTCGTTTGATCAAAAAAATCAATCAATGCACCACCAAAATTAATCGTAAATAAAAACATTAAATAGGTAACGAATAGAAAAAGAGGCACTCCCAGATATTTGTTCAAGAAAAATTTATCTAATTTAGAAGACAAGCTACGAGTTAACTGCCCTTCCTTACGGACACTTTTTTCGATCCAGTAAAGAATCTTATTATATCTCGCTTCTGCGATAATAATATCGATGTCTTCACCGAAAGTTTCGATCACTTGTTTTTGAACCTGCACCACTTGATTAACAATCGCTTCCGGTGCAGGATAACGATGCTCCTCCAGAAGCTTCACCGCTAACCATTCTGGCCGAACAGAAATATCTTCAATATGAGTGTTAATAACAGCTAACATTAATTCGTATAAAGATTTTAATTCCGTATCAAAATCAAGCTCAAATCGACTTTCATTATTTGTTACCCGATCATCAGAATGAAGGATATATTGTAAAATAATTTGATTAAGTTCAGAAATATTCTTGTGGCGACTTGCAACTAGCGGAAAGACCGAACAACCTAATAGTTTTTCCAGTGCTTTTATGTCGATACTTACTCGATGACTCTTAGCCACATCCATCATATTTAACAACACCAGAACCGGTTTGCCAATTTCCAACAATTGAGTGGTTAAATAAAGATTTCTTTCAATGTTAGACGCATCAATCACATTAACGATCAGATCCGGCTCATCGGATAGAATATAGTTTCTTGCAATTTTCTCATCTAACCCAATAGACTCATCTATAGCATCCAATGAATAAGTACCGGGTAAATCAACAATATTAATTTGAGGTGGGTGTTTATCAGAGGTTTGTAATCTTAATTGACCGTATTTTTTTTCAACCGTAACTCCGGGCCAATTGCCAACTTGATGCCGTGAGCCCGTTAATAAATTGAAAACCGTTGTTTTACCACAGTTAGGGTTGCCGCAAAGAGCGATTGTGGGAATATATGACATTAACAAATTACAGCTTGGTTAGGTATTTTGTGAAGGACAATCAAAAAAAGATTAAGATTAATTAACTAGTTGAACCTGGATATCTAATGCTTCATTGCGACGTAAGCTTAGTGAAAAACCTCTGAGATTCAATTCCATTGGCCCACCTAAAGGCGCTTTACGCAATATATCAATTTCGATACCAGGAGTTAGGCCCATAGACAAAAGCTTACGTCTAAAAACACTGCCCGCAGCGCCTAGACTAATTACCTTTACCTTACGTTTAGCTTCAACACTTGCCAAACTATGCGTCATTGGAATATACCTTCAAAATACGGATGATTGAAAACACGCTCTAAATATCATAGTTTAATATTAGTCTAAATGAGAATCATTTTCAACTACAAATGCAGATGATAGTCATTCTTATTGTGATCTGGATCAATATTGATGAATAAAACTCTCCTAGGTAGCCGACAACTGATTATTCAGGTTTATCATTTCTTTTCAAATAAATAAACAAACCGGTCCGTTTGACGACGAATTTTAGGGTCAAACACTAGAATATCCATCGGATCTTGCTCATTTCTTAGAATTTTTGACTCTTTTATAAATTTGAACCCTCTTTTAACGATATCTTTTTTAACAAAATCCCCTTCTATACGGTGTAAAGATTTAGCCACGCTAATGCCAGCGCCTTCAGCGGCTGAATGGTCTATTATTAGCAATTTACCACCAGCTTTTAGAGCTTTTAACACTTGTGGGATCACTTTGTCGGACGGAAAATCCCAGCCTTCATCCAAGAAAAAGAAATCATGGTATCCCAGTACCAAAATAGCTGAATCAAACTGAGCTTTGCCAAACTTTAAATTGTCTGCTTCACTTAACAAGCGGGTCACATGGTCGAGACCACCACTTGCTGTGCGCTCCTCAAGCTCTTTGCCTACATATTTCATATAGGCTTGATTAGTATGTAAAACAACCTTTCCAGCAGATCCGACCTTCGCCGCAAGTAATTGAGAGTAATACCCTCCTCCGCCTAAGAAATCCAGTATATTGTCGCCTTTTTTCACTCCGAGAAAATCCATAATTTCGTGAGGTTTACTGGTTTTATCTCTTGCAAAATCCGCTTTACTACGCTGACTAACGATACTGTCGCTATTATCTGCAACCACTAATTGACTTAAACTGAGGTGAATGACTATTGATAACGAAATGACTAATAGGTTCTTCATGTTTTGAATTCCTTATTGAAAGTTTTATTCTTTCTGATTGTAACAGTCTTCTAATAGCGGGATAATATCACACCACTCACATGATTTTGTGACATTCAATGCAATATACAACTCTTGCTCTCGGTTTTGCAATCATTATATTTGGGCTTTATACGGGCTTAGAGAGCATCAAGTCACCCGACGACTTGATAAGATTAAAATATATGAGAGCTAAACTGGGAATTAAAGCTGGTATTTTCATTCATTCTCTCGCATACGTCATTGTTCCAATCGTTTTTGGTTGTTTTATAGTCCGCGCAGGAATCGATGGAATAACGATTTCCCAGTTTATTACAAAATAGCGACCATCCCGCATCGTAAAAGCTGACAAATACCTCTGAAAGAAATTTTGTAAATCGCCACTATCAAGACAAAAACATTTCACCTGCCGATCCATTTACCCATTCTCTCCCCCAAATTACTGAGCTCCAACGGTCAAAAAACCACAAGATATCAACTACAACCTTAATTAACATTACAAACAGAGATATTTAGGTAATTATTTCAGTAGCAAACAACAATCTCTTGTTTTGAGTATTACGAGGTATATTAGATGAAGGTGATCGCCACAGATAAATTAATAAAAGCACAACAACTTTACCCTTCTGCTACAGAAACGTTGCTTGGTTGGTATCAGATCATCAAGCAAAGCAAGTTCCCTTCCGAAAATGATTTAAAAATATCCTTTGGTGAACTATATAGTTTCGGCCGTCAGTTTGAATTTCGGGTTCCAGGAACTACGCTTCTAATTTACACCTTGATCAATTTTGAAACTCAGGTCGCCTACATTCAAAAAATACAACCCAGCCAAATTTAACCAGGAGTAATAGGATGGAAGCTACACTAAAAACAGCAGTCGAACATTGGGAAATGGTAGCCCCTGTGATAGCCACCCCACAAACAAAAGACGACTACCATATGTTATTAGCCAATTTTGAACAGGCCATGAACTTGTTTGGAAAACGTGATAATGGTCCACTGAATGGACTAATCGTAGCCATGTCAAATGCTGCAACCGAATATGAAGACAATGCCACTAAAAAACTAAAGGGAAATGGTCTGGACGCATTACGATACCTAATGAAGCTACACCAAATACAGCAAAGTAACTTAAAAGAAATCGGTAGCCAGGGAGTTGTATCCGAAATTCTTAATGGCAAAAGATCGCTAACACTTCGCCACATTCAAGCCTTAGCAAAGAGGTTTAATGTCTCCCCAAGCACATTCATTGACGAATGAACAAAAGTGATTGATTACAAGCAAATATAATCCTAAATTACAGCTTTCTCTTACGGTTGAGGTAAGTGCTTGTATTCGCCCAGCCATTTCAATCATACCAATGTCTTGCGTTAAATTAGAATAATCAGTTGAAGCTACTGATGTAATATTCGAATTAAGAACACAGTTAAACAATAACTGTTCGGTAATAATACGTTGTCAATCATATTTGTGCGTGTGATAATTCCAACGTTCTCACCAAAATAACTGAAAAATCAACTTCCTATAAGTCAATGTGAAGTAAACTAATAGTGAAAAAAAATACAAAGTTAATTCTTGGACAATCTGTCTACGATCCTGAAACTCGAACAATCAGTAATAGCCATAACACTCCTCAAATTATTGGGCATGTACAGGCAAGGCTGCTTGAAAAATTGTATAGTGAGCCCAAAACCTATTTTTCGAATGAAGACTTGCAACGGGATGTATGGGATAACCGATTTATTGAAAATACGACTATTCGGACAACGGTTTCTTATTTAAGAAAAGCACTAGATGAATCAGAAGAATGTAAATATATTGAATCTGGCCGTAATAAAGGCTATCGTTTTGTTGCAAATATCGAAGAAATCTCCAATCGTAGACGCTTAATAAAATTTTTTCCTGCCACCGTGTTTATTGCGATGGCAATTCTACTCATCTATATTTTTCTTAAAGATACGCCTCAAATTATTGTCCCACAAATACAAACCACCTTGTTAGGACAAGAATTGCGCGCAACCGTCCATGACAATTTATTAGTTTTCTCCCACAAATCACCTGAGAAAACTCATTGGAATTTGTACGCCAAACATCTGGGACAAGAACGTTATTATCAACTCACAAATGGCCCATTCAATGATTCTCATGCAGTTTTTTCACCCAATGGTAAAAAAATTGCCTTTAATCGTCATGATGGTATATCCTGCAAAATAATGGTAGCGGAAATTGAACAAGGCTCCGTAAAGCTGACCAATATAAAAATAGCATTTAACTGCGTTGACGAGTTATTATCAATATCGATCGCTTGGGTAGACGAAAATCACTTGTATTTATCTTATACAGAATCACTCAGCGAACACTATCAAATCTATTCATTCAACCTAGCAAGCAAAAATATTTTACCGATAACATCACCCTCAAATGATAGCGGTGACTATTATGTGACCCGCTCTCAACAATCCAATATAACTGTTTTTTTCCGAAACGTGAGTGGTTCTAAAACTGAAATCTGGCGCTACGACGCGCAAAAAAAACACTCTTCAAAAATAACATCAATTCCGCTGGTACTATTATCGGCTGCCTGGACGGATAATGGAAGAAAATTAGCCCTCAAAACCGGCGATAGACAACTAAGTACACTCGATATTGAAACCGGCAAATTGAAATTATTATTTAGAACCAATTACTCTATTTTTTATCCATATTCAATTGACCAACAAACAATTGGCTATATGCGCGGCAACCTTTGGGTAAAAGATATCGTACGATTAGACGTGGATGGTAATTTACAAAATGTGATCACTTCATCTTTTAACGATTATCGTCCTGTTTACGCCCAGAGTTCTGGTGATATTGCGTTTGTTTCAAATCGAACCGGAAACTCTCAGATCTGGTTACAGACAAAAAAAGAAGAGCTGCGACAACTTACCAAGTTTAAAGAAAGTTATAAAATAGCCGATTTAGCCATTAGTCAAGATGGCAAATCCATTGCCTTTACCATCAATACACAACTCAATATTATCGATCGTTACGGAAAAAATATATATTCTTCCCCAAAAGAAAATATTTACAAAAACCCTGCTTTTTCAAATGATGGGAAAAGCATCTATTACAGTACCAATAGGCACAACAAGTGGGTCATTGAAACTCTCTCATTCATTAATAAACCCACGGAAAGCAAAATCTTAACCGAGGGCTATGTTATCACTCCATGCCAAATAGATAGTTGCTTTTATTTTAGCCATTTTGACAAACCACAACTATACAAGTTCCTCAATGGTACCTCCATTTATACCGACATTGATATCAATAACATAAATAGTCCCAATCAAATCGCATTAACTGAAGAGTCAATATATTATCTCCAAAACAACCATGGTATTAGTGAATTACACTCTCTGAATCTCAGCAGTAAGCTTTCCAATAAAATGACTAATATTTCTTCTTCTCGATTTTCACTGCAACAAAAACCACTGTATTTTCTAACATCCGTATCTCGTAGATCAGGCACTAATCTAGAATCGATAAAGATAGCGGACTAATGGCTTATACACCCCGAGATAATGTTAAGAACACATACGCAACTTTATTTAACATTACTCATTGAGATATTTAGGGCAAAATGATGTTTCCATTTTTAATCCAAAGGAAAAAACAATCATGACAAACATTACCAATAAAAAAATTATTATTTCATTTTTCGTTACTACATTTAGTTTAGCATCAACATTCATCGTTGCGGACGAAGAAGAAGCCGTGCCAAAAGAGGAAACCTTTTATGGTGTACCCTGTCAGCCTTTTCCAGAATGTATTGTAGATTCGTTGAGAATTGAAACCGACCTTACAATGCTGACTGCAAAACAAAAGATCTTTGAAGATGAGAGCTTTTCTCGGCTGAATAAGGAAACACCAGAAGAGCAATCTGCAAAATAAAAGACCTTGAATTTTACCACAAAGGTGCACAAAATCTAACCTAACTTCAGATTGCTTTGCAATCAAAGTAATAATGGTCGAGGTAAATTCCCCCCACAGCAAGCTGCGGGGAATAAAACCCTCAGAGTTTTAAGCTATTCTGGATTTAGGAGAAGTTCTTATTTTGATCGGGTTGAACGGCAGGTTGGGTAAAGTATGCAGCGAAGAATTTGTTGGCCGACATGGCGGCCATTTTCTGCAACCCGAATGACCATTTCACTACCACAAATTGCACAAACTTGATGATTATCTAGCAAAGAGGCTGTTTGATTGTGGGTATCAATTTGTTTCAGGCCCGAAACTAAACCCTGTTTTTTTCGCTTTGCTTCAATAATTTCAACGATTTCTTTGATCTCATTGGTCGTTAAAAGTAATTTCTGTTTACTGCGTATGTATTGAAGAAAACCACTCCCATGAGTGGTTCTAGCCATTATTCCAGATTTAAAAGCCGATATAGAATCAAAAAGGACTAGGGGAAACATGTTGCTTTTATCAATACCAATAAGTCTTCTTAAAGTCTCAGCATTTTTCTTATTTTGCAAGGACGGGTTTTGAAATTCATGTTTTTCCTTGTTGTTTGTCATTTGAACCCATGTATCATTAAGTTCTGTACCGGCAATCACCCCCGTATAATGATAGGTCGCAACAACAAAAACTCCGAACCGACTAACAATGATGAGATCAATTTGAATAAGCCCCTCAAAAGTCAATAAAACAACATCTTTCATTAAATAGTAATCACTGGACCCCAACAAAAACTCCGTAGCGGCATTTACCTGCCGCCTGCCGTACCACTCTTTAAGAAGTGGTAGTTGATAAAGTACAAATATGACAACGATGGCGATGCCTACCAGTAAAATAGGGATAAAAATCATAGTTAATCTATTTGTTTCCTAGTGTCAAAATTTATCCTAAAGCAAGAGCGAGCAAAACACTGTTGGCAGAGGATAGTCAATTTGAAATAAATATCCAAACATCTATATAGAAATTTGGGAAAATGCTGATCAATGTAAGTTTTATAACAATTTAGTACTCTTTAACTATACTTACAGCAATCATATCTATTGATAGCATATAGGATATACATAAATGATAAAAATATCTATCCGAGCCAAACTATTATTGGGGTTTGGGGCAGTACTAACAGTGACTGTACTAGTTTCAGTTTCAACCTATTTTCAAGTACAAAAAAATACTACAATTACTAATCGTTTAAACTATTTGCGTCAGCCAACCGTTTTGGCTGGTGCTATCTTAGAAGGTGGAATTGACCAAAGTCTGGCAGGCCTCAGAGGATACATTATTTTAGGCGGCGAACAAAAAAAAGCTGACATATTTAGAGCTGAACGTCTGTCAGGCTGGAAAAAAATAGATACATCCTTTGCTACATTAACCGATTTTTCAGTGAATTGGACTGATCTTAACAATATCAGATTGTTGAAAGAAATTAAATCTAATTTACTCGCGTTCAAAATAGTACAAGATGAAGTTGAAACAATCGCACATACGAGAAAAAATATTCCTGCTATTGATATGTTGCTTACTCAAGCCGCACCCGCGGCCTCTAAAGTTCTTGATGCCCTAAACCGCTTGATCGGTGAAGAAGCAAATCAACCCTCAACAGCTGAACGCAAACGACTGTTAAAACTGTTGGCTGATAGTCGAGGATCATTTGCTTTAGGCTTGGCAAATATTCGAGCATATTTACTTTCTGGTGATCAACAGTTTGCTAATTTATTTGATGAACATTGGAAAATAAATGAAGTAAGGTATAAATCGCTCTCAGGTATCAGTCACTTATTTAGATCTGCACAAAAAGAGGATTGGCAGGACTATCGAAATACTCGTCAGTTTTTTTCTGAATTGCCTAAGAAAATGTTTGAAATGCGATCGTCAAAAAAATGGAATAAAGCTAATTTTCTATTGGGCTCGAAAGCGGCCCCCCGGGCCATAGCGATTAAGAAATTGCTCTCTGAAATGCGCCAGTCACAGAACCAATTGATGATAATCGACGAAAAGAACTCTCAATCGACTACTGAATTAGTCAATTACACTGTACTGATCGGAACTTCTATAGCTCTAATTATTGGAGCGGGAATTGCTTTTTATATTAGCCGACTTATTTCAAATCCGTTAGCTAATATTCTTACGACGGCTAAATCTATTGCCAATAAAGATTTATCGAGCCTACCGCTTGACGAAACGAGTGGTGATGAATTAGCCGAATTGTCTATCGCAATCAATCAAATGAGCTTAACTCTGAGAGATGTAATTCGGCAAGTTCTAGGTGCATCCGAAAAGGTGTCTGATGCTAGCAAATCTTCTCTAGAACTGAATCAAAAAACGAGTGTAAACCTTGATCATCAACAGAGCCAAACGGAACAAATTGCAACTGCAATCAACGAAATGAACGCAACGGTCCAAGAGGTTAGTACCAATATTAACGGTAGCGCTGAAGCTGCTCACAAAGCGAATTTAGAAGCACTAAACGGTAAAGAGATAGTAAACCAAACGGTAACCGGTATTCACGAACTTCATAGACAGGTCAAACAAGCAGCTAAAGTGATAGAGGAGTTAGAACGAGATAGTGCTGGGATCAATTCTATTATGGATGTCATTAAGGGTGTTGCTGAGCAAACTAATTTATTAGCCCTGAATGCTGCTATTGAGGCTGCTAGAGCTGGTGAGCAAGGGCGAGGTTTTGCGGTAGTTGCTGATGAAGTAAGAACACTGGCGGGTAAGACCCAAGCTTCCACAGAGGAAATCAATCAGATGATTGAGAAGCTTCACTTGGGCACTAAACAGGCCGTAGAGGTGATGAAAAAGAGTCGAGAACAAGCAAGTCAAGTATCAGAGCAGGCAAATGAAGCAGGTAATTCTTTAGGAGAAATATCTCAATCTGTTTCGATTATTAGCGATATGAGTACACAAATTGCCGCAGCAGCGGAAGAACAGTTAACAGTAACCGAGGAGATTAATAGGAATGTAGTTGCGATCAGTGATTTATCGAAAGAAACGTATATTGCTGCCAAAGAATCGACTCAGTCGAGTCATATTCTCCATTCTTCTGCGATTGGACTACAATCATTCGTTGCAGAGTTCAAAATTTAGATTAGTGAATGCCTGTTGAGTAAATCCCGAATTATCGTGAACTTTCGATAAGCGCTCTCAAAATGTGGTTGAATACAAGAACTAGGCTCATTTGATGATAATAAACCATATTCTATTCTTAATCTACGCTAAAACCTCCTAAAAACGATAACGAATTCCTGCAGCACCACCGATATTGAAGCCTCGATTGTCATTAAAATCATAAGAAGGTACGGCCTGAATGTAAGTTTCAAGATCCCGCTCAAGTCCAAAGATCAAACCTATGGGTGCCCGAATTCCCACGCTATCATCCCGAGCGTTGTCATTACCATTATAGCTATCGACAAAACCACCTACATCGATATACAAGTGAAGTGTCTTATTGTCGTTGTAGAAATTTTGTACTCGTACATCGACTGCCACTGCATCACCGTTAAGAAAAAACGTATAACCTTTATATTGGGCAGTAATTCCCAAACCTAGATCATAAGCAATGCCCAAATCAATGCCTATGCGAGAGCTGTTTTTTTCGGCTGCAAAAACATTACAGGACAATAAAAGTATCGTTAGTGCTATCAGTATTTGTTTCAATTAAATGTATTCCTATTGTTGATCATTTTGTATAAATTGATTTCTAGAGTTGATGATTTTACTCCACTATTAGGTCAATAATCTTAAAAACAGATCACATTATAGATCATTGACGCCCCTTCTGTACGGGAAATACACAAGAAGAAAAATACAGGCAAATCAGTAGATAGTGTCCTCAAACATCACTCGTAAAAACAAGGCATTAAAGTAATCTTGGTACCAGTGGGCGGACTCGAACCGCCACACCCGAAGGCGGGGGATTTTGAATCCCCTATGTCTACCAATTCCATCACACTGGCTTTAAGATTTTGAAATAAATCGAACAATCCGGTTATTGGTAAAAGGCATTGCCTCAACCGGAGCGGGCAATTATATACAAAGCTGATTTGATTGCAATCTCTAAAAGTCATTAAGATTTAAATTCCTCTGGGTTACCCGCGCCAAACCTGATCACCTGAGGAAATCCATCCATCATATCAACGACTGTCGTAGGAACATCGTTGACATGTCCACCATGAATAATCAACTCAACACGTCCATTTAGTTGCTTGTAAATGTCATCTTCATCCACCAACGGGATACTTTCTCCCGGCATTATCAAACTGGTACTCATTAGAGGCTCTCCAAGCTCTTCCAATAATGCCAATGCGATTTCATTATCTGGTACTCGTATGCCGATGGTTTTACGTTTAGGATGTTGTAAGCGTTTGGGAACTTCAGGTGAAGCTCGCAAAATAAAGGTATAAGGCCCGGGAGTATGATTTTTAATCACTCGAAAAGAGCTATTATCCACTCTGGCAAAATTAGCCAACTCTGATAGGTCTCTACAAACCAATGTGAAATTATGTTTGTTGTCCAGTTTTCTTATTTGTCGAACTCTATCCAGCGCTTTTTTATCGCCAATATGACAACCTAATGCATAACCAGAATCTGTCGGGTAAATAATTAACCCTCCGGATCTGATAATCGCCACCGCTTGTGAGATTAGTCTCCTTTGAGGGTTTTCCGGGTGTAATTCAAAGTATTGGGTCATTGATGGCTTTCCTTATTTGATAGCCCCTATGAAGGGGTTCCAGTTATGATTGTAGTCTATCTTTAATCTGATCTAACACATGGGGGATATTTTTTTCGATCATTGGAAACCGTCCTAAATCTGACCATTTTAAATGAGGATAGTGAAAATCTGAACCACCTGAAGCCATTAAATCATTTTTTTTACGCTGAACTTCTAACCAGCCTCTTTTATCGGGGGTTAAACTAGGGTAAGCCAATTCTACCGCGTCGCCATTGGCAATTTTGAATTCTTCTATTAAATATCCTAACCTTCTGACCGACATAGGATATCTCGTAGGATGTGCCAAAATAGCCAATCCGCCAGCATACTGAATAGTCAAGATAGCTTGTTCCATGGGTATCCAGTCGGTCGCGATCCTTACTCGCCCTTTTTTTCCAATATATTTTTTAAACGCTTGGTTATTGTCTTTAACCCACCCTAAAGAAACCAAAGCTCTTGCAATATGACTTCGAGTTACCACTTGCTTGCAGCTAGTTTCCAGCTCTGATAAAACCCCTTGAATATTGAGTTTCTGAAATTTTAGCTCATATGCCCGAGCCCTTTGCCAACGCTTATCCTGCTGCTCAGCAATTAAACTTAACAATTTAGAAGACTTAATATCAATATTTAACCCAACAATATGGATTTCACCAAAATCTGATTGAGCGGAGATCTCAATAGCATTGACCAGATTCAGGTTTAGATTGTTAGCTATAATGTATGCTTTGGCTTGTTCAATCCCACTAATGGAATCATGGTCACTGATGGCTAGTAAATCGATTTCCATTTCTTCAGCTCGCGCGACCAATTGTTCGGGCGATAAAACACCGTCTGAAAAATGAGTATGGCTATGAAAATCGTAACGCACGGAATACCCCATGTTCAATTGAGATCTAGGATTATCAATATTTTGATATTATATACTGAAAAATGGGTACTATTTAGAATAGTTTATTGGACAAATAACGCGTATCATTCACTTTTTTCAAATCGCTCATCTTCGGTAAGCACTTAATGAAGTTTTTCCTCGACTATTTCCCGATAATCATTTTTGTAGGCGTATACGCATACTCGGGTGCTGAACAGCCAATGTATCCTGCGGTTATGGCATTAATGGCAGGCACCATAGTGCAAAATATCGGTACCAAACTGCTAACAGGTAAATTTGAAAAACTTCACCTATGGACACTAGGAATTACTCTGGTGTTTGGTAGCATGACTCTGGTATTTAGAGATCCAGCATTTATCTTCTGGAAAGCCAGTGTCGTTTTATGGGTCACCGCCGCCATCTTTTTATATCGCCAACACATTCTTGGAAAAATCCTGCTGCAGGAGATGCTAAGCAAGGCCATTGATGATGAAATAATGGCGCCCAAAGCTTTGTGGTCCAAATTAAATCACATCTGGGCATTTTTTTACGGATTGTTCGGTTTTATCAATTTATACATTGCCTATAATTTTTCAGAAGCTTTTTGGGTCAAATTTAAATTATTTGGGCTGATGGGACTTAATATTCTACTGCTGGGCTATATCATGACAAAAATATACCCTTATTTGCCAATTGAAGAAGAATCAACAACAAGTAATAATGAAACCACACGGGCAACGGATGATTCTCCCGTCACCACAAATGAATCAGTGAATACTATAGAAAATAAGGAAGACTAATGCTATACGCTTTTATTTCTCAAGATATTGAAAATAGTCTGGCTGCACGGCTCAATGCTCGTCCGGCTCATGTGGAACGATTACAACAACTTAAACAACAAGGACGACTGATCATCGCTGGGCCTCACCCCGCAATTGATAATAGCGATCCGGGCCCTGCTGGATTTACCGGCAGTCTAGTCGTTGCAGAATTTGAAAACCTGAAGGAAGCACAAACTTGGGCAGATGAAGATCCTTATGTCACCGCTGGCGTCTACCATTCAATGATCGTCAAGCCATTCAACAAAGTACTTCCTTAATGTCTGATCCAAGCGCTATCAATGAACAAAGAATGAGCAAAATGAAGGCGTTGCTCGATAGCTCTCTGTCGCCCACCAAATTGTTCATTCAGGACGATAGCCATTTACACGCAGGTCATGCAGGTTCTCAATCAGGTATGGGGCATTTCACCGTAACGATTAAGAGCGAAAAATTTGAAGGCATACTTCCACTCAAACGCCATCAATTAGTTTATCAAGCGCTAGGTGATATGATGAAAACGGATATTCATGCTTTGACAATCAAGGCTACCTGAGTTTTGTGTAAAAGAGGCGGTCTCTGGACAAAAAAAAGCGCGTTAATAAACGCACTTTTTGTGGCAGAAATAGCAATAGAGCTAAACGTTAAAAATACTCGCCAAGGATAACCCTTGTCTTTCAAGCATAAATCTCAATCGTCTTAACGCTTCAACTTGAATTTGTCGTACTCGCTCACGAGTCAACCCAATTTCATGCCCCACATCTTCTAAAGTCGCCGCCTCGTAGCTCAATAATCCAAATCTTCGGGCGAGTACTTCTTTTTGCTTTTCACCGAGTTGGTCAAGCCAATATTCAATGCTCTGCTTGAGATCTTGTTCCTGAAGCTTATTGGAAGGCCCACATTCTCGCTCATCTGCAATCGTTTCAAGCAATGGCTTATCGTTATCTTTACCAACCGGACAATCAACTGAGGCAATTCGCTCATTGAGTCCCAACATCCTAGCCACCGTTGCAACCGGCTTATCCAACTTGTTGGCTATATCTTCTGCGGTTGGCTCATGATCCAATTTTTGTGCGAGCTCTCTTGAAGCCCTTAAATACACGTTAAGCTCTTTCACAACATGGATCGGCAATCGAATGGTTCTGGTCTGGTTCATAATACCGCGTTCGATGGTCTGACGGATCCACCAAGTGGCATAGGTTGAAAATCTGAAGCCTCGCTCAGGATCAAATTTTTCGACGGCTCTAATCAACCCTAAATTTCCTTCTTCAATTAAGTCAAGCAGAGCCAAACCTCTGTTTGAGTAACGTCTTGCGATTTTTACCACCAAACGCAAGTTACTTTCTATCATTCTCGCTCGTGACTTTTCACAACCTTTACGGGCTTTACGGGTGAAATAAACTTCTTCCTCTGCAGTCAGCAAAGGTGACGCGCCAATTTCTCCCAGATACATCTGAGTGGCATCAAAATTTTTATCTTTTGGAGATCTTTTTCGAGTGAGGGGTTCTTGTTTTGATATCTTACGCAATTCAGAAGACTTTGGTTCTTTTATTGAATCGCTTGTTTTATCTGTGCGAATTTCGCACACGTCTTTTTTTGCTACGTTAGTTTTTATCATTTCGCTTCTCTCTGCCGTGGGGACTGACGTCCCTAAAAAACGAAACCACTGAAGTACAGCTCTCAGCAATCCCTTGTAAAACCCACTATTATTTTTGCTATCATGTTTTATTATTTCGATATGCTTTATAGTGAGGTCTATAACGTTATCGTCAATATTAAATATAACTTTAGGTTTTATAAAATTATTTTTATAAAACCTGCAAAATAGTCTTATAAGAGACCTGATTTAGGCAAATAGTTGAGCGGATCAACTGGTTTGCCTTTGTACCGGATCTCAAAATGCAGTTTTTCTCGATCGGAACCACTACTCCCTAAATCAGCGATCCTTTGGCCAGCTTTTACAAATTCATTTTCCTCTACATGAAGCTTTTTGTTGTGTGCATAAGCACTTAAGTAATTGTCGTTATGTTTAATAATAATCAAATGACCGTAACCACGCAAGCCGCTTCCACTATAAACAACTTTTCCTTTGGCTGTGGCTCTTACTGGAGACCCTGTTTTGCCAGCGATATCGAGGCCCTTGTTTTGACTAGATCTAACTGAAAAGCGATTAATTATTTTGCCATTAACAGGCCATATCCAACGCTTTATTGAAGAACTGACAGCGATTTTATTGTTTTTACGACTACGGGTAACACCGCTAGCTCGTTTCTTCGGGGCCTTCTGTCGAGCAACTCGACGATTCATTGTAGAGGCCTTTGAGTTGCTTTTAACTTTAATCTGATTCTGAGTTCGACGGTTATTCGGCTTATGCAGTATTTCTGTATTGATTGCAGCAATCAATGATTCCGATAAAAATACAGGCTCTTCGTTTAATGGCGTTAAGCTAAGCTGTTGGCCGGGATAAATGCGATAGTTGTTTAATTGATTGGCTTTAGCCAGCGACTCAAAATCAAGAGAATATCGCCATGCGATTGAAAACAAGGTATCACCGGGTCTCACCTGATAAAGTTGATTTCCATGGCTGGCGGTTTTCTGATTAGATATTTTTCGGCCAGCAGATTTACGACTATACTTATGGCGGCTAACATATTTGCCTGCTTTGCTGTTAGCGTTTACAGAACTTATGTCAATGACTGGAGCGGGCGCATTATGCGAGCAAGAGAAAAGCAGCGTTGCCGCAGCGATAGGGAGAATAATATTTTGCTTATCTTTTTGCATTCTATTCTCTGTGTGGTTTTTTTAATGTCTGCCGTAATTGTTCAATTAACATCGAGACTACATTCAAAATTAATCGCTAACTTTAAACCTAAAATCTAAATTTAAACCCAAAATTTAACTTTAACCTAAGATTTAACTTTAACTAACCACTCTAACTCTCTGTTTTAGAGGACTATTAAATGTATTTGTACATCAAAAAGCCAACAAAAGCAACTATTACAATCCCCCAACCAATATAATCAATGATTTGATGAAGCTTTTTTTCCATCTTTTCACCACCTAAGCGTAATAAAAACGCCACCAGATAAAAACGACCAGCCCGGCCAAATCCCGATGCCATCACAAAAGGCAGTAAATCCGTCATTGGACTAACACTCAAAGCACCCGCGCTGACAGTAAAAATTTTGTAGGGTATCGGAGCAAACCCGGCAATAAACACCATCAACACACCATATTGGGCAAACCAGACTTGTGTCGTAGCAAACGCATCACCAAAGCCCCAATCAATCATCAATGGCTCGACCACGGATTCGCCCAATAATACGCCTAAGAAATATCCAAAAACGCCACCGATAACGCTGGTTATCGTTGCGACCATAGCGTAATGCCAAGCTTTATCCAACCTAGACAAACACATAGGCGCTAACATCACATCAACCGGTATTGGAAAAATAATAGATTCAAAAAAACTCATCACCCCCAAATAATAAACGGCGTGTTTGTGTTTTGCCCAAACTAAACAAACTTCATACATTTTGGTAAATATTTTCATTAAACTCTCAAAATTAAATTTTTTCACTTAGCCATTTTCTGATAGCCAAATTACACTAAAAAACACCGACCGAACTTGAAAATCAACAAACTGCGGGGAATAAATCCCGAAGAGATTTAAACAGTACCACTCAACAATGGGACAAATCGCACGGTTTCAACATTTTGCTGGGCCATTCCATCCTCCGTTTTTTCAACTAAAATCAGATGTTGATCACCGTCGGGTTGGCTGACCGGGATAATCATGCGACCACCAATAGCCAATTGTCCTATCAATGCTTTAGGAATATCATCTGGTGCAGCGGTAACAATAATTGCATCAAATGGCGCGTGCTGTGACCATCCTAAAAATCCATCACCAAATTGGCAGGTGACATTGTGCAGTTCAAGCGCTTCGAATCGCTTGATGGCTAATTTTTGTAACGCTTCGATCCGCTCTATGGTGTAGACCTGAAAAGAGACTTGAGACAATATACTGGTCTGGTAACCACATCCGGTACCAATTTCAAGTACATTACCCATAATACCGCTATCCACCAAGATTTCAGTCATACGTGCGACAATATAAGGTTGCGAAATTGTTTGTCCCATACCAATAGGTAGAGCCGTATCTTCATAAGCTCGATGAGCCATCGCTTCATCAATAAAGATATGTCTAGGAGTCGATTCAATTGCAGCAAGTACCGATTCTTCTTTAATACCCTTTTCTCTTAAACGATTAACCAATCGAGTCCGAGTCCGCTGTGATGTCATGCCAATGCCGGCAAGATTAGTTTTTATCATTTTTATTATTCTCTAAAACTCATTTTTCCTAATTAAAAAAAGATTAATTCAGTTCATCCATCCAGCTTCTCACATCCGAAAAGGACTGGTAAGCCGTAAAATCAATCACTAGAGGTGTAATTGAGACATGACCCTTTTCTACCGCTGAAAAATCAGTGCCATCACCAATATCCTGTGGTTTACTTGGCGGTCCAATCCAGTAAATGTTCTGCCCCTTAGGATCTTTGGCAGGAACAATGGTATCAGCTCTGTGCCGACAACCCAATCTGGTTAATCGATAGCCTTTGATTTCTGCCAGTGGTAAATCAGGCACATTAACATTGAGGATCACATTGGAATCTAGACTGTGTTCTCGTAGCCTTAATAATAAACGCAACATGACAGTGGCCGCGGTTTGATAATGATTACACTCTTGACCGGCTAGGGATATGGCTACCGCCGGAAAACCTAAACTTCGCCCTTCCATTGCAGCAGCGACCGTCCCTGAATAAAGTACATCATCGCCTAAGTTAGGACCATGGTTGATTCCAGCAATGACCATATCTGGCTTTTGTTTCATTATTCGATGGGAGCCCAGATGCACGCAATCACAAGGCGTGCCGGACACACTGAAAAAACCGTTTTCTAACTGATTACATCTAAGCGGTCTATCCAGTGTTAACGCAGAACTGATGCCACTGCGATTACAGTCGGGCGCAACCACAGTGATTTCGGCAGATCCTCGAATCGTATCCGCTAAAATTTGAATGCCGGGAGATGTCACTCCGTCATCGTTACTCATTAAAATATGCAAAATTAATTTCCAATGGGTTTATTTTATTCCGTTGCATCGACAAACTCTCTAATAACCGAAGTAGCAAAACAACCTTTGGCTAAAGAAAAATTAAATTTGACATAACCATCATGCTGTTCAACTTTTAAATGATTAGGTATACAGCGAAAGGCTCTTCTGGCGGAATCAAGATTTAAGCCCATTAAACCTTCCAGCCAATCTGAATAATTTTTTAACGATGTCTGTTCTTTATTTATTGCTTCGTAATCAGCTGCGGAATCTTGCTTGCCTGGCAACCATCCACAGATATGTAGATCACCATCTTGCAGTCTCATACTATCTTGTGAGGATACGTCAACGACGTTAAAAAATGACTGAGTACCGGCAAGCATTAAACAATCCCCTTTTACAGCCGTTAACCAAGATTTTTCCGCCACCCTTTGCGCCAGCTGCAAATTGAATAAAAGCGAGCGAGCACTGGAAATAATCAGCCCACGCTTGTTCCGATTTTTTATTTTTATTTTTCCTTTTAATAACTCATCAGCTTTGATTAAATTATTAGCTCCAATACCAAAACGCTGCTTGCCAAAATAATTGGGAACACCGGTATGCTTGATTTTTTCGATCAAGACTTCATCGATACTGTCCGTTAAATTTCGAATAATAATTTCAAATTTATTTTCTAATAAACTTCCCCTACGCAACTTTTTATTATGTCTAATCGCCGCAATAATTTGATAACCTTCGCCTTGCAATTCTGATAGTTCAATCTGCCGTCCCGGCAAATGCAAACTAAACCACTGAGTTGAGACGCTATGTCGATCTTTTTTACCTGCATAACCAATATCTCTTGAGGTTAATCCTGATTTTTTTTGTAGTTGACGAGCGACCCAGTCGGTGTTGCTGTCAATTTTTTTTACCTGCAGAAATAAATGTTCGCCTTCACCGCTCGGTTGAAAGCTGAGTACTTCATCCACTTGAAAGTCTGACGAAAAGGTTCTTAAATCACCCTTTACTTTCGGAAAAGAACTGGCCGTTGGAAAACGATCAATCAACTCGGCAAAGTTAATTTTGACAATATCAGTCTTAGTCATATCAGTTTCAGCAGTTTCAATTTCAGTAATATCAATCTCTGCGGACATTTTTTTAATACAACTTATAATGACGAATGAGTATCAAGCAGACAAACACAATGAACAGCGATGCCTTGCTTACGGCCGATGTAACCCAAACCTTCAGTAGTGGTTGCTTTTAAATTAACTTGGTCGGACTTAAGATTTAAATCAGCGGAAATATTTGATCGCATGTTTTTGATGTAAGAACTCATTTGAGGAGTTTGCGCAACAATAGTCATATCTAAGTTGTTGATGCCTAATCCTTTATTTTCAATTAATTTCAACACTTGACCAAGTAAATTTCGACTATTAATACCTTCAAAATCACTGCTGGTATCAGGGAAATGATAACCAATATCGCCAAGCGCTGCCGCCCCGAGAATAGCATCACAAATCGCGTGGAGAACCACATCGCCATCAGAGTGAGCTAACAACCCAACATGATCATTTATATGAACACCACCAAGCACCAGAGGTTTTTCACCGCCAAAAGCATGTACATCATAACCATGGCCTATTCTAATCATATTAAAGATCCTCTAATCATTATTTTAACAATCCAATAATCACCTATCGCAGCGCCTTCACTTGATTACTTTTGCCACCCTCAAAGAGCCTGATCAACCAATCGATCCGGAACTTTCATCACGCTTTCTCAAAGTAACGTTAGTCAATTTCTATTGACGACTAATTAAAATTTGTTTTGCTAGCAGCAGATCTTTCTGATGAGTTATCTTAGGATTCAAATCTTGCGCAAAAATAGCCGTCACATCAATATCGCAATCGGCCAACGCTGCAACGTCATCAGTCACGACTATGCCCATTTTATTAACGTGAGACAGAGCCTTTTTAAGATCTATAAAGGCGGCTAGTTGCGGTGTTAAAGCATTCACCAGATTTTCTCGTTCTATCGAAGCGTCAACTAACTGATCCTGATCGATTCTCTTTAATGAGTTGGCAACAGGTTCAACTAAAAAGCAGGCCTGTTGATGTCTCAGGTAAAAATCCAATAAAGCATTAAGATCTTTTTCAGTCAGGCAAGGTCTCACTGCATCATGAACTAACACTGGTGTTCTTTCGGGCAATCCATTATCGTATAAATACCTCAAGCCATTGTTAACTGAGTCCTGCCTTTTCTCACCGCCATCTATCAGGACTATTTTTTCATTTAAAATACAATCCAACTGCTCAAATAATTTATCGTCAGGAGACACTATAAGTAGGATTTTTTCGACTCTAGAAGAATTGATAAATACCGAAAGAGTAATATCTAATATTTTATTGCCATTAATCAACTGATATTGTTTTGGTAACGAACCACCAAAGCGTTTACCCGAACCTGCAGCGGGAATAATGACAACGCTGCCTGTCACACCGGAAAGATCAAATTGAAACTGTGTCATAGTTATTCTACTTACCTTATTCTATTTCAGAAGGTATCACACGATAAAAAAATTCGTCTTTTTTGATTAGGCCCAATTGTTCCCTAGCTTTTTCTTCCAACGATTCTGGCTTATTACGCAGTAGATAAATTTCTCTTTTTAGCTCTTGATTTTGCTGACTCAACCGTTGATTCTGCTTTTGTTGTTGATCAATGGTCATCTGCAAATGATTAATTTTTTGCTTTCCATTGCCACCAAACCAGATATTGTATTGCAAAATGACGATCAAAACGATAAGTAAACTACTAAAAATTTTCGCAGTCAAAATAGCCTCCTATCATTTTTGATGTTATTTACAAATAAAATTTAAAAACAATTAAACGCCTTTTTTCCAGGATAAACCGCTTTATCACCTAACAATTGTTCAATGCGTAATAATTGATTGTATTTAGCCACTCGGTCGCTTCGACATAAGGAGCCTGTTTTGATCTGACCAGCATTAATAGCTACCGCTAAATCAGCAATGGTCGTATCTTCCGTTTCACCACTTCGATGAGAAACCACTACGGTATATCCTGCATCATGGGCCATTTTTATGGCCGCTAATGTTTCTGTTAACGTACCAATTTGGTTAACTTTAATTAATATAGAGTTGGCAATTTTCTTTTCAATACCTTCAGCTAGAATCTTAGTATTGGTAACAAATAAATCATCTCCGACTAACTGGATCCGATGACCCAACTTTTCAGTCAGGATTTTCCAACCGTCCCAATCACCTTCGTCCATACCATCTTCAATGGAAATAATAGGATAACGATTCACCCAATCTTCCAGATAGCAGGCAAATTCTTCAGAGGTTAAAGATTTACCTTCACCTGCTAGTTCGTATTTCCCATCAATATAAAATTCAGAACTGGCAACATCCAGTCCTAAATAGACATCTTCACCCAATTTATAGCCCGCATTGGTAACCGCTTCTTCAATCGCTTGAAGAGCTTCTTCGTTCGATCCGAGGTTGGGTGCAAAACCGCCCTCATCACCGACAGCGGTATTGAGATCTTTGGCTTTTAATACTGACTTTAACGAATGAAAAATTTCAGCCCCACATCGCAAGGCTTCTGAAAAAGTAGCCGCGCCAACCGGTAGTACCATAAATTCCTGAATATCGACATTGTTATCAGCATGTTCACCACCGTTAATAATGTTCATCATCGGCACTGGTAACATCACACCATCACCTATCTCCTTGAATAAAGGTAATTTGTGAACCGCAGCAGACGCTTTTGCCGCTGCAAGAGAGACCGCCAGAATAGAATTCGCGCCTAAATTTTCTTTATTGTCAGTGCCGTCCAGATCAAGCATCACTTGATCGAGCTCTACTTGCTTGGAAACATCCATGCCAAGCAATTTAGGTTTGATTTGCTGGTTAATAATAGCAACGGCTTTTAAAACCCCTTTACCAAGATAGCGGGATTTATCTCCATCTCTTAACTCTAATGCTTCGCGAGATCCGGTCGATGCTCCAGAAGGCGAACAGGCTAAACCAATGGTTCCGCATTCTAAAATCACCTCAGCTTCTACGGTGGGATTACCTCTGGAATCTAAAATTTCTCGTCCGATGATGTTGACTATCTTACTCATTAATCTGGGCCTCTGTATTTAATTTAAAACGATAACTAATTTCTTTTCTAAGTTTTAAGTTCTGTAAAAAATCATAGTCTGATGCTGTTTTTCTGCTATCCATTTTTTATTCACCTCTATATAATTTAGTACTTAGCCACTAACGTTACTCTCGACGATCCTACCGAAAAATATCTATGATCACATCCTACTTTTAAAGCGTCATTTCAACAAAACCGTCTTTTTTTACCGCACCATCGATCATTTTTAAAGTGGATAACAAGGTATCAATTTCATACATCGGCCATGAATTTGGCCCGTCACTCTTGGCTACTGACGGATCAGGGTGAGTTTCCATAAATAATCCCGATATCCCGGCAGCCATTGCGGCTCGCGCTAATACAGGAATATGTTCTCTTTGACCGCCGGAGGAAGTACCTTTGCCGCCAGGTAACTGTACTGAATGAGTTGCATCATAAACCACTGGCGCCCCCGTCTCTCTCATTACGGCAAGACTGCGCATATCTGAAACCAGATTGTTGTAACCAAAGGAGGCACCTCTTTCGCAAACCATAATATTGGGGTTACCAGTGGCTCTGGCTTTATTCACTACATGCACCATGTCCCACGGAGCTAAAAACTGACCTTTTTTAATATTGACTGGAACTCCCTGCTCACAAACCTTTTGAATAAAATTAGTTTGTCGGCATAAGAATGCTGGTGTTTGCATCACATCAACCACACTGGCAACTTCATTAAAGGGGGTATTCTCATGTACGTCAGTTAATACCGGCACTTGAATCTGATCTTTCACTTTTTGTAAAATTTGCAAACCTTTTTCTAATCCAGGCCCACGAAAACTTTCATGGGAGGAACGATTGGCTTTATCAAAAGATGATTTATAAATAAAAGGAATACCCAATCGTGTGGTCACTTCCTTCATGTAACCTGCTGTATCTATCGCCAGTTGTTCACTTTCGATCACACATGGGCCTGCGATCAGGAAAAAAGACTGATCAAGGCCGACATCAAATCCACAAATATTCATTTTAACCCTCTTCTTTAATCTTGAATTCTTTTGCCGCAGCAATAAAGCTGGTAAACAATGGGTGACCATCACGTGGTGTTGAAGTAAATTCTGGATGGAACTGAACACCGATATACCACGGATGATCAGGGATTTCGATGGTTTCTACCAAATCATTCAAGCTAGAGCGGCCGGAAATTTTGAGCCCACACGCCTCTAATTGGGAAACGTAATTTTCATTGACTTCATAACGGTGACGATGACGTTCATTAATTTCCTCGCTGGCGTATATTTTTGACAATTTGGAATCACCTGTCAAAAATGCTGGTTGAGCCCCCAATCGCATGGTGCCACCTAAATCTGAATTTTGGTTTCTTTGTTCAACTGAGCCATCTTTGTTGATCCACTCAGTAATTAACCCGATCACAGGGTGTTTAGTTTCGCTAGAAAACTCGGAACTATGAGCGTTTTCAAGAGAAGCACAATTTCTAGCATACTCGATAACCGCCACCTGCATTCCCAGGCAAATCCCCAGAAAAGGTACTTTATTGGTTCTGGCATATTCTGCGGCTAATATCTTACCTTCTACCCCCCTTTCACCAAATCCACCTGGAACCAAAATAGCATTTGAATTATCTAATAGACCTACCCCTTTCTTTTCAATATCCTGCGCGTCAATAAAATCAATTTTTACTGTTAAGCGATTTTGCAACCCTGCGTGTTTTAAAGACTCGATCAAGGATTTATAAGCTTCTGTTAAGTCCATATACTTACCAACCATGGCAATTCGTACTTCACCGTTAGGATTGGCTTCGGCATAAAGAACCTGTTCCCACTCAGTCAAATCAACCGCTTGTTCCGGCAGTTTAAATCTTTCGCTAATCAATCTTTCCAGGCCTTGTGCATTGAGGATGGCTGGAATTTTATAGATGCTATCGACATCTCTTAAGGAGATAACGGCTTTTTCATCAACATTCGTAAACAGTGCAATTTTTGATTTTTCTGATGCCGGTAAATTTCGATCTGATCGACAGATCAAAATGTCTGGTTGAATACCGATTGAACGTAACTCCTTAACAGAATGCTGAGTTGGTTTAGTTTTAAGCTCGCCCGCAACAGCAATATAAGGTAACAACGTAAGGTGCATAAACAGAGCGTGTTCACGCCCTAATTCAAATCCCATTTGCCGAATAGCCTCCAAAAATGGCAAAGATTCGATGTCACCGACAGTGCCACCAATTTCGACCAAAGCAATATCGGCATCACCCGCGCCTTTAATCACCTTACTTTTTATTTCATCGGTAATATGAGGGATTACTTGCACCGTGCCGCCAAGATATTCACCTTTTCGTTCTTTTCGAAGAACGTCAGCATAAACTCGACCAGTGGTGAAATTGTTAGACTGAGACATGCGAGTTCGAATAAATCTTTCATAATGACCTAAATCAAGATCGGTTTCAGCACCATCATCGGTCACAAAGACTTCGCCGTGCTGAAAAGGACTCATAGTCCCTGGATCAACATTAATATACGGGTCCAACTTCATTAAGGTGACTTTTTGTCCCCTAGATTCTAATAAAGCGGCCAAAGAACCCGCTGCAATGCCTTTTCCCAGAGAAGAAACCACCCCACCCGTCACAAATATAAATTTAGTCATTAAAATTCACCAAATAAGTCTTATATATCAATTAATTAGAGAGACAGCTCTGCATTTTATACAAACATAACAAAATAACCAAAACAACAATATTTTGTTTGAGTTCACGCTTTGATCTGGAAATTAGAGATGTCTTTAGGACGGGAAAGTATTGTATCAAATAAAACGCTTGGAATCACGGAGAATAATGCTTCCTTAATCATTAACCAATTTTAAGAATTTTCATTTAAATTGGTCATTAACTTTTCATGGATTTGTAGTTTAGTTACTGCTGTTTGCCCAAGCTCTATGGCGGTAAGGCTCAATATACCCTCGATTAAGATACAATTAGCCGCTAGGCTATTGGTGTAGTATTGACCTCCTGTTGGCACGATGATGGATACCGTCGCGTGATCATTAAGTGGCGAAAGGAACGAATCAGTTACCACCAAAACTTTACATAATTGATTTTTCACCTGGGCAGCAATATCAACGGTTAGATTCGAGTATGGCGCAGAGCTAAAAATAACCACAAGGTCATTTTTTCTTAACTGACCAAGAGCAATTGCCAAACCATGTTCATATTGACCCAAAACTTGTACATTATGGCGAAGTAAACACAATCCATATCTTAAAACATTAGCCATTGCTGAGGATTGTTTATGTCCAAAAATAAAAACACGAGCCGAACGGGCCAATAATTTAGCGCTTTTATCGATGTCGTCATCACTCGAATGAGTGATACAAAAACGCATATTCTCGATAGTCGTGGTTAATTGATTCTCAAAAATGCGCTTTGGTGTAGTTGTTTTGTTTTCGATTAACCGTTTCAATTTTTGGCTATAATAATCGCTTGGGATCTTGGTTCTCTGCTTAAAAATCAGCTGAAATTGATTAAAACCTCTAAAACCAAGAAGTTTAGCCAGACGGGTAATCGATGCAGGACTAATATTAGTTTGTTCGGCTAAGGTGACGATATTATTGATAGCAACACTGTCAGGATCACTGATCATCTGGATCAATGCTTTCATGCTTTTTTTGCCTACATCCAACTCAATCTCACCCTGACGTAGCATGATTAAAAATTGACGAAGCATTTCAAAGTTCTCAGGTGGAAAATTCATTTTTCTGGCTCCAAAATCACCACATCGGCTTACCCACAGCACTCGCGGGACAAACTTTCCAGATCTCTTTGTGGCATTGCCTATAAAGATCTAGCTAGCTAGGATTTATCGGGAACATCGCTCCATGGACATAAAAAAAGCCACGTAAGCGTGGCCTTAAAAAACAGATCGGGTGTTGATAAAAACCATCAAACCAGAAATTTACGAATAGCTTATAACTCGTAAGAAGCTGTCAAATACCAAGAACCGCCTTCATAGTTAGCAGCACTTCGTCTTGGGTATTCAAGCCCTACACTTTGACGATTGCTATAAGGTGCATCGATTTTATTAATGAACGAATCAAAGATATTGGAAAATCCAAGCTTTAACTTCAATTCATCACTATATTGATAACCCAATTCAGCATCCACGTAAATAATCGAATCAATCGTTGCTTTCGTGCCATCGTCGAAAGAACCACGTTCATCAAAGTGTTCACCATAAAAATTCGCACGAACCATTAGATTCCAATCGTCATTCAACAACGTATTGGTAGTGAATACAAAACGATGATTCGGGAAGTTATTTTCGATATTGTCAATACTTCCATCAGAAACTGGTGCAACCAGAACAAGATCACCCGCATCGTTTACTGTTTCAACAAGAGATTGACCAACCACATCAATTTCGTTGTATCCATAAGCAAATGATACGTCGGTAGAAACCATTTCTGACCACTCAATTTCCGAGGTTAGAACGATATCAATTCCTGAATGTTCAACATCTAACGCATTGGTATAAAATGAGAATGCGCTACCATCAGGTGCCACGAGCCCACCAGTTCGATAGATCCGATCATCAACAATAATTTGGTAATAATCAACGGTCAAGGAAGTAGATTGTCCGATGTCAGAAGTAATTCCAAAACTGATACTGGTTGACTCTTCTTCCTTTAAATCTCGTCCACCCGCGGCGATAGCTCTGGAGTCCGTGGTCGCTATAACACCTTCTTCAACTTGAGTGCCAGTCGTATCAAAAGTCGTAATAGTCGCACGATAATTGGCTTGTCCTGGTGTTGGAGCATGAAAGCCTGTGGATACAGCGCCGCGTAACGAAGTTGTTTCTGTAAGCGTATATCGACTAGCAATTTTCCAATTGATAGTACTGCCAAAATCAGAAAAATCTTCATATCTTAAAGCATATTGCACAAAGAAATCGTTACTAACATCTTGTTCTATATCAACATAAACAGCCGTATTGTCTCTATCAAATTCTCCAGCATCTTCTGGAGTTATCCCTTTCATACCACTCACTCCGGGACCACTATAGGAACTAGGTTCACCTTCAATAGTGGTGTAAGTTTCTTCTCTCCACTCAAATCCATATGCTAAATTAAAGTTATTTCCCATAGGAGTAGAAAAATCTGCGTTTAAATTAACTTCTTCCTGCTTTAAACCACCTGTATCAAAACCCATTTGAGGGATCTGCAAGTCTGCCGTTAAACCAAGATCGGGGTTGATGCTATTATTCAAAAAATAATCTAGTTCATTCGAACCAAAGCTAACGCTAAAATCGTAATAGGTCCCACCGTCAAATTCTCCTTCAATACCAGTGATAAAACTGATATCTGTTTGTTCGCCGTCTAAAAAGGGTGTAAACCCGACGTCAGTTATACTGCCGGTTAATCCATCGAAAACTAAACCGCCAACTAATGGACTGACATCTGGATAAATATCACTAAGTTGTCTTGGTCCCGGCCCTTCTTGAGTTATTGCAATGCCGTCATCATCAAAAGTAGGGTTTCCATTTGAATCAAATACAGGAACTTGCGCACGCTGTCTAAGAATATTATGTTCATCATTTCGATAGAAAAAACGATAACGACCCTCAGTACTGCCATAACCAAGCCGTCCATACCATTTCTTTCCGCCACCTAACTCGATACCAGTATTAAGAAACATTCGCAGACCGCTAGTTTCAGGACGTCCCCAAGTTTGAGTGAATGGGGTATCAGCAAAAGGCGAATCAGCACCAACACCTTGAATACCTGCATCAATAAGAGCTTGTGCATCAGGACGTATAACTCCGCGAGAAAGCGCTTCATTGTCAATATATTCCATACTAAAATTAGCAAATCCGTCAGCTCCTAATTCAAAACCCTTATTAAAACCAAATTTAACGTTTGATTCACCTTCATAATGTTGACCATATTGAAGTTCAACCAGTCCACCATCGGACGCATCTTTGGTTACAAAATTAATCACTCCTGCAATTGCATCAGAACCATACTGAGAAGCTGCACCATCGCGCAAGACTTCTACTCGCTTAAGGGCAATAGCAGGGATCATACCCACATCCGCACCGTGAGCGCCTTGACCAGCAGCAGGTGCAAACAACTGAATTAATGCTGAACGATGACGACGTTTTCCGTCAATCAAAACCAATGTTTGATCCGGCGCGGTACCGCGTAAAGATGTAGTACGTACAAATGCACTACCATCTCCAGTTGCAGGAGTCGCAGTATAAGATGGAACCAACATTTTTAGATTATCGGTTAAATCAGCGGTTCCTCCGATTGAACTTAGATCGCTGGCATCAAGAATATCAACGGGAACAGGCGAATCCGCCACGGTTCGAGTTTTTTGGCTACGTGAACCGATGATTAAAACGGTTTCTGTTTCGTCCGCCCCAACATCGCTGGAATCTTGAGCCGTTGCGGCAGTGGGCGCAAAAATAGCGGCAAGCAACATCGCTATGATGCTACGCTTAGGCATTTTATTCATTTGTTGTTCTTCCTTTAAATTTGATTTTATTAGAATAGATAGTTGCCCACTTTGATTAATTTCAGCGATTAGATCAGTGTTTTCCAAAAGAATAGTTAATCCGTCCATAATGGCATATTGGCCCAACAATCGGTTCGCTTGTCTATTCTTCATTTCGTCGAATGGAAAAAGTAATGTCATGTTGGACTGTTCTGCAAAAGCAATTAATGACAAGTCAGCTCTTTGTTCTGGAATATCGAAGTTAAAGATTTTTGCCTCTTCTGTTGTAGTGCTAGCTCGGGATTGCATCGCATTCACCCTACCAGATTGACTGCCACACAACACCACAAAAACAAAAGTTAACAACCAGTTTCCATATTCCAGATGCGCGAATTTCCTCCACACATAAAATAGAGACGAACGTTCAAGTAATTTCCGCCATAGGAATTTAATTGTTATTTCCAACCATTGTTTTTTAGTTTTATCACATTTTATGATTGAAAGAGATTTCTACTGGTTTTGAAAAAAACCTGTTTGCCTGTTCCATCATAGAGCTATAAGATGCGAGAATGCTAATATTCTAGGATTATACCCACCTAATCCGTTAGGTGTATCAATAAACGACGTTTAAACGCTCATTTTAACTTATATTTCAACCCAATCAATTAGATGATGAAGTTCAAACCGTCTTTAAATGCTGAGAAAGCTTTTTGGCTCAAATTGAATTCTAATTCTATCGACAAGCTGTTATGGTGGATTATATTTTTTCAGTCGTCCTCACAATATATTCAAGATGAATTGTAACTATTCAGCGTAATTACTAAAAAAAGGGTAATAATTGCTTGACACGCTTTTTGTGTGTTTTTACTGAAATTTGTTTGGTTCATGATAACCCTTTAAAGATAGCTTTAAAAGATCAATTT
>Ga0256845_1000058_pt1 | contig 90650 bp, 60 predicted proteins | sample RiftiametaG_FD_189101 | JGI IMG/M metagenome (GOLD analysis project Ga0256845, IMG submission 189101) | Tube worm associated microbial communities from hydrothermal vent at the East Pacific Rise, Pacific Ocean - Riftia | ecosystem: Host-associated > Annelida > Integument > Unclassified ...
AAGACGGACTTAAGTTTTAGAATTTAAACCAAATCTGGGATAATACAGTCAGCCTTCTAAGAGGGCTGACATCAAGCCCCTTCAAGGGGCAAATCAAAACCACCTTCTAAGAAGGTGGATGTTTTTTACGACTTGGTAAGGGCTCTTTCAGCTGAACAATATAGGTTCAACCATTGATAAAACAAAATTTCAAACTCCATTCTCCTTTCGTGCCTGCTGGCGACCAACCCCAAGCGATTGAAAAACTGATGGAAGGTTTGGAGGATGGTCTTAGCCATCAAACTCTACTCGGGGTAACCGGATCAGGAAAGACCTTTACAGTCGCCAATGTTATTCAGAATAGTGGTCGTCCGACGATTATTCTGGCACCTAACAAAACTTTGGCGGCACAGCTTTACGGTGAAATGAAAGGATTTTTTCCTGATAACGCCGTGGAGTATTTTGTTTCATATTATGATTATTATCAGCCGGAAGCTTACGTAGCCAGTAGCGACACCTTTATTGAGAAAGATGCATCTATCAATGATCATATTGAACAAATGCGGTTGTCGGCAACCAGAGCGCTATTGGAAAGAACCGATTCTATCATTGTCGCCTCCGTTTCTGCGATCTATGGGTTAGGTGATCCGAAACAGTTTCATAGTATGGTGATGCATTTAAAACCAAGCGATGAAATTAAACAAAGAGAGATATTGACTAAATTAGCCGAATTGCAATTTACTCGAAATGATGTTGACTTGCAGCGAGGAACTTATCGGGTACGAGGAGATGTGATTGATATATTTCCGGCAGAGTCGGAGCGAAATGCGATCAGAATAGAGTTGTTTGATGACGAGGTTGATAATTTACGTGCCTTTGATCCACTTACCGGCGAGGTTTACAAAAAGCTAAGCAGAGTAACTATTTATCCCAAATCTCACTATGTAACCGCCAGACAAACCATATTAGATGCGATCGATGACATTAAACTGGAATTGGTGGATCGTCTTTCTCAATTTAAGAAAATGAATAAGTTGGTTGAATATCAGCGATTAGAGCAACGAATTAAATTTGATATTGAAATGATGCAAGAACTGGGTTATTGCTCAGGGATTGAAAATTACTCACGATTCATATCGGGGAGGGCACAGGGGGAGCATCCACCAACATTATTTGACTATCTGCCTGACAATGCATTATTGATTATTGACGAATCACACGTCATGGTTTCTCAAATAGGCGCGATGTATAAAGGTGATCGATCACGTAAAGAAAATCTGGTTGAATATGGGTTTAGGTTACCATCGGCACTCGATAACCGTCCACTCAGGTTTGAAGAGTTTGAGAGATTGGCACCTCAAACCATCTTCGTCTCCGCAACCCCTGCAAATTACGAAATTGAACATTCCGGTGAAGTCGTACAACAAGTCGTCAGGCCGACGGGTTTACTGGATCCTGAAGTCGAAGTAAGGCCAGTTGCGACTCAGGTTGATGATTTATTATCCGAAATTAATTTGCGTGTTGCAGTAAACGAAAGAGTCTTGGTAACAACATTAACCAAGCGAATGGCGGAAGATTTGACAGAATATTTGACAGAACATGGCGCTAGAGTGAGATATTTACACTCGGATATTGATACTGTTGAAAGGATTGAGATCATTCAGGATCTACGTAAAGGTCTATTTGATGTTTTGGTGGGGATCAATTTGCTAAGAGAAGGTTTGGATATGCCGGAGGTTTCCCTAGTGGCAATCTTGGATGCCGATAAAGAAGGATTTTTGCGTTCGGAAAGATCGTTAATCCAAACAATCGGCCGGGCAGCAAGAAACCTGAAAGGCAAGGCTATTTTATATGCTGATAAAATAACCGGCTCAATGCAAAGAGCGATTGACGAAACCAATCGTCGTCGGAAAATTCAGCATCAATTCAATATTGAAAAGGGTATTACGCCAAGAGGTGTCGTCAAATCAATTTCGGACATAATGCAAACCGGTGAAAAATTTAGTGTATCCAATTTAACCAAAGAGCGTCGAGTTGCAGAACACGCGGCAAAGTATCACGTTAAAACGCCGACACAAGCGAGTAAGGCGATTAACAAGTTAGAAGGAGAGATGTTAGAAGCAGCAAAAAATCTGGAGTTTGAACAGGCTGCTAAAATTAGGGATGCGATCAGTTTATTGCGTGAGATAATTTTTAAACCAGTGTAATGGACACCTTTAACCTAAATCAGTGAGTCAAAAATCTGTCCTATCCTAGATTTTAAGTTAAATAACTCTCGTTACTATTTGATATTACTACAATAAAATGTTTCAATAGCTTGGTTTTAACATAAAAAATAGTGATAAGTTTTTAATGGCATCTAATCGATTGTGTTAGTCTAATGGCTGGAAATGAGTCTTTTGGGAAATATTAACAACAAGAATATTCAAAATTAATGAGCTACAATCATTTAACAAGTATTCGGAGTAATAAGACAGAGAGGTCGAGTGTTGCTGAGCCAATAGCCACAAATGACGCACTTTGTTTGCTGGATCCTGCTATTTGGCCGCAATGGAGAGGCTCTAACGGGATAAAAGACATTATATTTGAAGATCAAGAATTCCATAATCTGGATTTATCCAGATTGGATTTTTCCAATGTGCAATTTATCCGGTGCCATTTCCATTACTGTAAACTTGAAGCCACTAACTTGATTTCATCAAATCTGACTGATTCGGGTTTTATTAATTGTGACTTTAGTCATGCTAAATTGATTGCGGCGATCCTTGAAAATACGGCTTTTCGAAAATGTCAGCTAGACAATGTCAATTTTTTGACCGCACAATTTAAGAAAACGGTCATTGTGAATACTGATTTAAGTCATATTGATCTTCAATCTATTGATTTAAAAGGGATAACGCTAGATGGATGTGATTTGCGGCAACAAAATCTGGCAGGCAAAGATCTTAGTAACGCTAGTTTAAAAAGAGTTGATTTGCGCGGTGCTAACTTGAGTAGAGCCATTTTTAATCATGCGAATTTATCATCAGCATTACTCGCGGCGGCTGTCATCAATAAAAGCCAATTCAAGCATGCTAATTTGAGCGATGTTAATTTATCTTCGTTAGATCTCTCTGCTGCTAATTTGGATTCTGCTAACCTGAGAGGTTGCAACCTGAGCGGAGTTAATTTATCCGATGCCAACTTATCAAAGGCTAATATTACCGATACCATTCTGTTTAATATTAATAGTATCGGCTGGGATATCAGTGGGATATTTTGTGATTTTGCATATTGGGATCAAGGAGCGACTAACAAAACTTCTTATGTAGAAAATGAATTTGAACGCCTGTATTCCGAATCACTCACCATCGACCTAAAATACGAGTTTCGACTAACCGCCAATGAAATTGCAACTTTGCCTATTTTGATCGAACATTTACAAGCTTGTCATTGGGGAGTCGCATTGCGCTTGAAATCGGTCAAAGATGTACCTGGTGGTGCTTTAGTCGAGCTAGTTGTAGATGATATTGGCCATTACTCGATCAATGAATTGGAATTATCTTTAAAAGAAGAGGCAAGTCGAATTCAAAATGCTCAACTAGCTATGCGTGGCGATCGAAATATGCAAAAGGAGTTAAAAGAGGCCGTCGCTGGAATTAAAGACAAGTTTTGGCCAAGATTATTAGAACTAGCAGCAGAGTATGAAGTTGATCAGGTTCGAAATTTTTGCGTGTTGTTTATCGATTTAAAAGGTTTTACCCAATGGAGTGATGATACTATTTCGGAACGTATGTCACTGTTCAGAGGGTTATTAAAACCTATATTAGCCAAGTGGAATGCTAGCTATCCCAATATGGAAGGTGATTCATTAAGAGCGACTTTTCGTAGTGCCAAATCCGCCGTTGAGTGTGCTTGGATGACAAGGCACGTTTTGATGGCGGCTGAATTTGAATTACGTATAGGGATTGATTTAGGTGAAGTAACTATTGTTCATAACGAAGTCACTGAACAATCTGATCTTGAAGGGATCGCAGTCAGTATGGCATCCCGTTTGGAGTCGATGGCAGAACCTGGACAAATTCTTGTTTCAGAAAAAGTAAAACATTATGCAGAACAGCAGGTCAACAACTTTCGTTTTTCTCCGAGAAAATCTCAGCTAAAAAAAAGTATTGGATCTAAACTAGCGGGCGATTGGGTGGAGGTTTACGAGATAGAAAAAATTCAGGCTGAAAGCTAAGTTTCGCTTCCTGTTCTTTCAACTGATTATTCTATTCAAAAAAAATCATCTCTGAGTTGGTATTCGTTTCAAATAACAAATACTGGCGTTTTGTCCTAATTTTTACTAACGTTATATCAATTAGTCTTCTTTTCTGCGGAAATTTTTATGCTGATTGAAAAAGATGTTGCTAGATTAAGTGTTGGTAACTTTGTGGATAGCATTGCCGAGCAAACGGGCTCTTACACGCTTAAACATAAAGGTCGAATAAACAGTTTACACGCGATCGAAATATTGATTGATAAAGGCGTTGAACGAGTTATTGTCGATACCAGTAAGCAGCTTGAAAGCGAAAATCCAATTGAAACCGCCCGAAATATCAGTAAGGAGCTAAAACCCAACATACCATTAGCAAATACTCTTAGGTCTGCTAACTATTCAAGTAATAAAAATTTTGCAGAATCTATCAACAAAGCGAAAGAAATTTTTGACGAGTCCAAACAAATCCAAAAAAAACTATTCAATGACGTAGTATGTGACCGCCAAATTGAACTAGAACCGATTATCGAAATTACTCGCCATACTACCGAAACCATATTTGAAAACCCTGATGCCGTTGCCTGTATTATTAATATACGAGAAAAAGATGAATATCTGTTGGAGCATTCGACAGCTGTTTCAATATTAATGTCTATTTTTTGCCATTATATGCAAATCGATATGGAGACTACTAAGAAGCTTTCTATTGGTGCTTTTTTACATGATGTGGGAAAAATAAAAATTCCAGACAATATTCTTAATAAACCTGGAAAGTTGACTGAAAATGAATTTGAAATCATGAAGACTCATGTACTGCACTCAGTTAACATTATTAACAAAATTCCTGAAATATCAAAACTTAGCTTGGAAGTCGCTGCACTTCATCATGAAAAGCTGGATTCTAGTGGTTATCCGATGGGGCTGGTTGGTGACAAAATTTCTCAATACGGTCGTATGATCACTATCTGCGATATTTTTGATGCATTAACGGCAAACCGAGTTTACAAAAATGGTATGGCACAAGTTAAAGCTTTCGCAATACTGAGAAACATGGCTGGACAAAAGGTGCTGGACAATGATTTAGTCATTCGTTTCATTAAGTGTATGGGGGTTTATCCGGTTGGGTCGTTGGTCAAGCTAGAATCTAACCAGTTGGCGGTGGTAGAATCGCGCAATCTGGATGACCCTATAAGACCTAGAGTAAAAGCCTTTTATAGTCTCAATCAGAATCATTTTATAGCGGCAAAAGGTATCGATTTGTCGAATGAAGATCAGGAAAATATCGAAAAAGGAGTTCGAGCTGATGATTTTGATTTGGATATGAATAAGATTCTTGAATTTTTAATTCTTGAGGGCTAGATAGAACAATTTGACCATTGAAATAAAATGCCACAGCACGATGGATTAAACATGAGTTCATGTTTGGATGGGTAAGGAATGTCACAGATTTGATTGAAAATAGACTTTACGGACGGAGGTCGTAGATTTTTGGCACTGCTCAGAGGCTGGCCCGCATTATTTATCTCAATGTGAGTTAAATGATAATGAAAACAATCAATTTTTGATGTTTTTGTGCAATAGCGTATTGATTTAATGTAGAATTTTGTTAGTTTAGGTCGTCGGCGGTATGTTATATCGTTTAGTAAAATAATAGTAATCAATACCTAACAGAAGTTTATCCTTAATGAATGAAAATAAACAGGCAGGATGCCTGATAATGTTTTTGTGCTTTGTCCTAGTATCACTCAAGGCAGAAGCGGAGACTGATCCAAAATACCTTAATATACCCTATATTGAACAGTCAATTTCTGTAGATGGCGTGTTAAACGAGACCGTTTGGTCTAAAGCCTTAAAAATATCCTTGTCCTATGAAATCAAACCAGCAGAAAATATTCCAGCTATTGTAAGCACAACTGCCTACATATTTGAAGATGGCGAAAATATTTATGTGGGTTTTGATGCCCGAGATGACTCCCCCAAAAATGTCCGCGCTTACCTATCTGACCGCGATGAATTATTTAACAGTGATTATGTAACGATCGCATTTGATACTTTTAATGACTCCAGAAAAGCCTTTAAATTTTATGTGAATGCTGCAGGAGTTCAGGCTGATTCCATTATTGATGAAATTACCTCGGGAAATGATTTTGGCTGGGATACTATTTGGCAGAGCATGGGAAAAGTGAACTCAAAAGGCTACGTAGTTGAAATGAGCATTCCCCTCAAATCTTTGAGATTTGAAGATAATGATCAAGTTAAACGGTGGGGGATCCGGTTTTCCCGAATTCTTAATCGCAATCTTCGATTTGAATTTTCAAACGTGCCCGATGATAGAGATAATGACTGTCAACTCTGTCAATTTTCCACCTTTGCAGGTTTTGAAAAGACTATTCCAGCCCATAACCTCACCTTAATTCCTGCGATGACCGCAACTCGAAACGATAGCCGTGACTTACTGAATGGTGGCGATTGGAACGATGGAAGCTTTGATATTCGCGAGAGTCTGGACTTGCGTTGGGGGATCAATCAAAATCTGTTTTTGAATGCGACGATCAATCCAGATTTTTCGCAGGTAGAAGCTGATGAAATTCAATTAGAGGCCAATAAGCGCTTTGCGGTATTTGTCCCTGAAAAAAGAGCCTTTTTTTTAGATGGGGCTGATTATTTTTCTAACTGGAGTCGTTTTATTCATACCAAACTTTTTGCTGAGCCGGAGTACGGCCTAAAAGTGACCGGAAAACAGGATAAGCATAGTTTTGGTGTTATGAGTCTAACCGATAAAGACACCACATTTCTTCTCCCTGGCAATCAAGGCTCTCGTTTGGTCAGTCTTGCAGGGCGAAAAAGTGAAAACCAGATGTTGCGATATCGATATGATCTTGGTAAACAAGGCAATATAGGAATGACTTATACTGATAGAAATGCGACTGATTATTCTAATAAAATGTTCGCGATCGATGGCAAATATTGGTTCGGTCAATCCGATTTTTTCAAATTTCAATTAATGTCATCAGAGAATTTGTATCCCCTTGAAGTACAGCAAACTCAAGGTTTTGAACAAGATAAAGATACTTCGGGTAATGCTTTCTCGGTTAATTACAAGCATGCAGCGAGAGATTGGGAGTGGCAGTTAACTCATCATCGATTTGGTGAGGGATTCCGGGCCGATAGCGGATTTGTCAGCCGTAGTAACTGGACAAGCAACGCTGGCACATTTACCCGCCGATGGTACCCTGAAGTTCAAAATCAATGGTGGACCAATATGAGATTGTCTGGTCGTTGGCAACGAGACGGTGATCTGGCCGACAAATTACTAAAAAAAGAACGCATCGTTCAGTTTGAAGTATTCAGTCAATATCAATCGTTGATTTCGGCCAGCATCTCAAGAAATGAAGAAGAGTTCTTGCAGCGTATTTATCCGTTAGATAGTTACAATGCCTATTTGGAAGTAACACCTTTGCCGGGTCTTGATCTTATATTAGACTATGTATGGGGCAATGAAATCGACTTCTCTGATAGTTCGGATCGGCTTAAACCACGCAAAGGGGATGTCAATACATTGGTTGCCAATATCGATTATCAGTTTGACCAACATATCAAATTCACCGTGGAATATATTGATAAACGTCTACAGGTCTTGGAACAGACCGTATTTGATATTAATCTGTATAATTTTCGCGCTGCCTATCAATTAAACGTTAATAGTTTTATACGCCTAACAATACAAGCTAATAGTGTTCAAAGTGATCAATCATTGGCTAGTCAATGGCTTTATTCTTATCGGGTAAACCCTTTCACATTGTTTTATTTGGGCTATTCTGATCAGGGATTTCAGACTACAGAGCTCAACCACTTGCGAAAAGTTGATCGGACCCTGTTTATGAAATTTTCCTATGCTTGGCAAATGTAAAACTCTAAAGTTATAAAACTCTAAAATTTGCTTTAAATTTTTTAGCTTGGCTGTTAATATGCGCTAAAAATTCAATGTTGGACTATACAGGTGCAAGAGTCAATATGAAAATAATCCCCCTTTTTATGCTGGCAATACTGCTGACAAATTTCAGCCAATCTGCTTTTGCCGAAGAGCAACCAATCTCAGATCAAAATGATGAAAAAACGGGATCGGAATGGAAGGCGAATATTGAGTTAGGATATGTCGCCACCACCGGTAATACAGATACAACAACCGTCAATACCGGGATCTCGGTCGTTTACGAGGTTGAAAAATGGCGAAATTCTCTGGAAATTGTTTCGATCTTCGGCTCTGCTGAAAATGATACCACTGATCAGGTGGAGACCAATGCAGAACGTTATTTTATTCAGGGGAAGACTGATTATAAGTATTCTGAGACAAGTTATGGTTTTTTGTTAGCCAATTACGATGATGACCGATTTTCGGATAATGATTATCAGGCATTAGTTTCTGCTGGGCGTGGTTTTAGTTTGCTCTTCGGGGAAACGTCTAAGCTGGATCTTGAACTTGGTGTCGGTTATCGAAAAACCAAAAAGAAAGCCACTTTATTGCTTGAAGAAGAAATTATTGATGAAACTATTTTTAGATTGGCAGAGCACTTCGTTTGGGATATTAGTAAAAACTCTAAATTTGAACAGAAATTAGCAACAGATGTTGGTAAAGACAATACGGTGACTAAATTTTACGCTGGTTTAAGTGCCAATGTGGCGGAAAGTTTGGCGTTAAAACTGTCCTTTACCGCAACCCATCAATCCGATGTACGTGGTGACGCCGAACAATTGGACACGGTAACCGGCTTTACATTAGTTTATAATTTCTAATTTTCAGTTATTTATTGGGGAGTTAGTAGCCATGCTAACTCTGTTATGGCATGACGAATAGCTTGTTGTGCTGTTTTTTTTCCGTCAAATTCAAAATCTTCTACAAGTGTTTTCCAAGGTTTTTTCTGTAGTATCCTTGCGACTAATAGGCATTCCGCTGAGTGAGACAAGTTTTGCTCAGCAAGATCTTCGGCAAAATATAATTTCGTAAGCTGGCTTAGTTGCCATTCAATCATTTCAAAACTTCTGGCCTTTTCAATATATCTCGTTATGTCAGCTTTCGTTTTTGTTGAAAGTTTTGCATTATCGCCATGACATTGATTTTTTATGATACACAATAAAATCTCAGGTTGAATTTCTGAATAACTTGCTGACATGGAATAATAAAAAGAAATTTCAAAACGTGAAATTGCAGCATTTATGTTTATTTTTGCTTTGGATCTGGCGTTATCAATCAGTTTTATGAATTCTCCAGGGGGGCTTCCAGTAGAGGAGTCTTTACGTAAGGCTATTCGATTGCAGCTGAACCCCAACTGATACCAGAATTGAATGACATCGGGGTAAAGTGAAAAACTACTACCTAAAATATCCACCTTTTTGCTTGCTGCTTGTCGTTCTATGTAGCTAATCAATCGACTCGCTATTTTTTTTCTTTGGCACTCTGGGCTAACTGCAATGCGCATAATACGCCAGAATTTAAATTCTCCAGCTTTCTGGATACCTTGATAGGCCATTAATGATTGCGGTAATAAATGACCGGGTAATCGGATCTCACTTCGCTCTATTTTATGGCATTGCTGGATAGATAGATCACCCTCAATACTAATAAGTGCTGTCGCAACGACTTGTTTTTTACATAAGGCGATAAAAACAATTAGCGAATCATCCGATAGTATTCTATCCAGATCGCCAGGCCTAGTTTGGTAATGAGCATCAACTAATAAACCATAAATTTGTTTTAATAGCGATTCATCGCTAAGCAATTTAGATTTTGCTACAGATTGGAAAATAAGGTCTTTTATATTTGCAGGGGAGGGCATATCCTCTACTAAGCTATTGAGTAAAAATGCAGTATTGGTTATTTTTTCGAGAGGATCATTTACCGGCCAACGCATTGGTTGTTCTAGAGTGGCATTTCGCCATTGGGGAAATTTTTTTATTAGAGTTGATTTAAACCGAATGTCAAATCCACGACCATTACCTTCATATCCATCTACCGTAGTAGAAAGTACCACTCGGTTATATTGGCTCACCATCTGTTGCAACATTTGTACAGGGATCGCTCCGGCTTCATCGACTATTAGTAAATCTGCCAGAGGTTTTTCTTTGAGTAGCCGATCGGGAGGGATGTATAAGATATTGTTCAGTTTGTTGGTGACGCCATCTTTTATTGGTTTTGCTTTCCGTTTTGTTTGAGGATGGTTTGAATTTGTTTTTTGAATAACATATTGAAAGAAAACCTCAAGGTTGGCTTTCCTCGGGGCTGTTATAATGATCCGCTTATCTTGTTGATTGGCTAAGTCTGCCGCAGCCATACCTAAGCTGGCTGATTTTCCGCGACCTCGATTTGCCGTTATAACTAAAGGGCGTTTAGCATGACCAAGTGCACATCGATTTATTTTTTCTATTAACCGTTGTTGTTCGACTAGGAATTCGGAATTTGATTTTAAAGGTGATTGATCTGGCGTGTTTAGAGAAAAATGGACCCCCTTTACAAATCGGTAAAGCAGAGGACTTATTTCCTGTCTGCGTGGTTGCCCCTTTTTGATTTCATGCTCAAGCTTTAAAGGTAGATTCAAAATCAATTCCCCTCCACCAACAAGCGTTCCTATTATCGCGGTAAAGGCGTTTACATTGAAGTGATCACTTGCGTCAAATAAAATGCAGTCGAATTCCTGCCCAAGAAAACGGTTGATCTGATCCGGCGCAATGGCAATGACAGTTTGCTGGCCCTGAAACTTGTCATGATTTTCACCGACGTATAAAATATTTAATGAAGGTGAGTATTTAGACAGGTGAACCGCGATATTTTCTTGGCTATCAGCGATTAAAGTGGTACGTCGAAAGTGATTGCGGGATACATTCATCAGCAGCGGTGATTTACGAGATATGATAGAACGCTAGTATAACGTAAATTGAGTTAACAGGATTTTATTTTCTGCCATCTTAAGTTTCTTAATTCTTCTCCATATTGGTCCGATTTTTCTGCCACTAAATGCCGTTTGAGTTTATTTTCGAGCGATTTAATTTTTGTTTTGATTTTTGTGCAGCGATTTGATTTGCTCGTTAAAGATCTGTTTTTCCGTTTAGCAGATTTTTTTTTGCGTGATCCTGATTTAGAGATTTTGATCGATTTTGATCGGACCATATCGATACTGATCAGAGAATGACCTTGAAACTCAATGACGTTATTCGATGTAGGGGTTCTATCGCTATAATGCTTTTTGCCGCTTTCATCGACCCATTGATAGATTGTTTTTGCCGCTAATGGATTGTTTTGTAAAAATAACGTCAACAGAATAGTAATGCTTAAGGGAGAAAATTTCATTTACGGTCCGTGTATTGTTTTTGTGATTATCTTGTGGTTTATTTTAAGTGGATATTTTAGTTAACGACAGGGGAAATATAGTCTATTGATGTAAGCGATCTCCGTTAGACTCGCTAGGAAATTGGCTATTTAGTATTTTTTGTCTATTCTTAAGGGATGAAGTTGATCCAAATTCTCTTGCAGGTAGAAAAAGCCATTGTAGCGGGTAAGTTTACTTTACCTGCGCTGCCTGCGATTGCAATACAAGTGAGAAAAGCGGTCAGAGATCCACTAATGGATTTATCTAAATTGGCGAAACTAGTTAGTTTAGATCCTTCTTTTACCGCATATTTAATTAATTTAGCCAATTCTCCCATCTATCGAGGAGTGGCCTCTATTGACTCGATACCTTTGGCTTTAGGTCGTATGGGAATGGAGTCTACCCGCAATTCTGCTATGCTTTTTGCTATCCGTTCGTTGTTTAAAACGAAAAATCAACTGTGTAAAAAACTGCTCAATATTGTCTGGGAACAGTCTTGTCGAGTATCGGCATTATCCTATGTAATTGCTAAAAACCTTAAAATTTCAGATCCAGAAAAAGCATCAATAGCTGGACTTTTGCATAATGTTGGTCTTATTCCGGTACTAATGAAACTAGTTGAACAGGGAGAATCTGAGCAGAATATTATTGAGCAATGGGCCGAAATCAGCAGATTTTCCCGCAAAATTAGCGTTAGAGTCATTGCTTTTTGGGGACTAGGCGAGGAAATCAAGGCCGTCACCAAAGGCGTCGGTGATTGGTCTATTTGTCATAAAGAGCCCTTGGTTGACTTAATTAATCTGGCGATCTGGCACAGCTATTTAGGGCGAACAGAATTCAAGCAGTTGCCTTCTTTGCAAACAATGGGTTACTTTAAGAATCATTCTATGTCCGAGTTGGATGCTGGTGAGAGTTTAATGTTTGTTAAACAATCTAATCAGGAGATCCAGCAAATGATGCAAGCACTCAATGGCTAGCCTTTGTGATAGAGTCAGTATATTCGTGTTACCAAACATTGCTATTCTGCTAGCCTTTGTATAGCTAAATCGTTACAATTCCAAGCTTGTATCTCCCATTCCAGATTAAACTGCAATTTTTTATTCACAAACGAGTAACTCCATGGAAACATTAGATAGAATTAAATCCCAAATAGCTGACAATAAAATTATTATTTATATGAAAGGTTCACCTGAAGCGCCACAGTGTGGATTTTCGGCCCAAACAGTTCAAGCACTCATGTCCTGTGGAAAAGAGTTTGCCTATGTCGATATTTTACAAAATCCTGATATTAGGGCCGAGCTTCCCAATTATGCCAATTGGCCAACTTTTCCGCAATTGTGGATCAATGGTGAATTAATTGGAGGGTGCGATATTGTTATGGAAATGCATCAGAATGAAGAATTGCAACCACTCATTGAGGCTACGTAACCTCCCCATTTTTGCCTCGAAGTCTTTGAGTGTCGTTTTAAGGCTCTTTACAGAGACTAAGCTAATGACCAATATTATTATTTAAGAATTGTCCCGGACAGCAAGGCCGGGATAAAATAATAAAAAGAACAAGGCGGGACTATGACTTCAAAGGTTTTCTCTCCGGCAAACTATATTAAGCATTGGGCACACGAAAAACCGAATGCTTGCTTTCTTAAGCAGCCCATCGGCAGTCGTTGGCAAAGCACTAGCTGGGCAGAGGCCTATGATAAAATTGCCAGACTGGCGAATTTTTTAAAAAAATATCCCAAAAATAGCAAGATCGGTATTTATTCCAATAATTGTCGAGATTGGTTTTTGGCAGATATGGCAATCTTTGCTGCCGGGTTGGTGAGTGTCCCCATATACCCGTCAGCCAGCGCTAAAACGATTTCACAAATAATATCTCATAGCGAAACCTGTTTGGTTTTTATTGGTTGTTTGTCCGATCCCTCTAATATAGGAGGAATTGCTAAACAGGCGGATGTTATAGCTATTCATGAAAAACGGGATGCGATGCCTTTCTGGCTTGACTTGATCAAACAACAGAAACCTTTACAAGAATTTTTTCAACCCGATGATAAGGACATTGCCACCATTGTTTATACTTCTGGTACTACCGGTATCCCCAAAGGCGTGGTTGTTGCTTATCGAACGCTTTCTGGCGGGATAGAGTGTATTAAAAATACTTTGAAAATCACATCGGATGATACATTTTTCTCTTACTTACCACTCGCACATATCATGGAAAGGATCGCTGTCGAAATTTTGAGCATCGTATATGGATGTCAGGTTTCCTTTGTTGGAGATCGGACTACTTTTTCTAAAAATCTTGCCGACACTCAACCAAGTATCTTTATTGCTGTGCCAAGAATATGGGTCAAGTTAAAACAAGGCATTGAAGCGAGGCTGGGGGGAGAAGCTCGTTTCAAAAAACTAATCAACTTGCCATTTGTTGGCCGTTTTATCGCCCGATTTTTGTTAAAAAAACTAGGGTTTTCGAAAATTAGGTATTGTCTGACGGGAGCGGCGGCCATTTCGACTGATATACTTAACTGGTGGCAAGAATTTGGGTTGGTGATTTGTGAAGGTTATGGTTTAAGCGAAACATTGGGTATTTCAAACCTCAACCTACCAACACAAAGATCAATTGGTAGTGTTGGCAAACTAGTGAATGGTTGTGAAATGTTGGTTGCAGAAAATGGTGAAATATTACTGCGTAGCCCTTGCTTAATGGATGGTTATTACAAAGAGCCAGAGCTATCAGCTGTCGCTATTCAGGATGGCTGGTTTCGGACTGGTGATTTAGGATATGTTGATGAGGCTGGTTTTCTAAGTATTAAGGGCAGGATAAAAGAAATATTTAAAACCAGTAAAGGGAAGTATATTTCACCGGTACCGATCGAGTTAAAATTGGGATCTTTGTTTTCAGTTGATCAAGTCTGTGTGTTTGGTAGCCAATTATCCCAGCCAATAGCAGTGATCGTTGATATAAAAATGGCTGAACAGTCTGATAATAAAGATTTTATTATTCAATGTATGGTAAAAATGGAACAGCTCAACGCATCTCTAGAAAAGCATGAACAACTAGATGCGTTGCTTATTTCATCGACAAAATGGACAACCTGTAATGATAAGATGACTCCGACTCTAAAGATCAGACGGCAGCAAGTGGAGGATTTTTATTTACCACTATTTATGAACAATAAATCAGAGTTTAAAGTGATGTTTGTTACTTAGCCTGAATAATTTAGGATAATCGAAATGAGTTTGATTGTTGCAGTTTTTATTCGAGTAATGATGAAATATGGGTAAGACCAGCGTGGCGATAGTCATTGGCCTGATGTTTTATCGCTTTTACCGCTCTTTCTAGGCTAACTTCTAACCTTTCTTCTTTAATTGCGCGATCATTGATCTGATTTTTATTATCTTTCTTGTTTTTGTGCATTGGTGCCTCTAAAATGTTTTGTTCTATTATTCTAGAATTATTGCTGTTCGAGTTGCTGGAATTTTTTTTGATGATTCATTCAGGCAAAAGCGGTCGAGCTAACATTTTCCGAAAAGCCAAAAAAATGTTTAGCGGTATCATTGATCTTTTGATCGATCTAGCTGTCGGTACTCCAGTCCTCCGGGAATGAACCTATTAACTCAATATGGGATCTGCTCAAAGCGGTGTTAATTTTTGCTTTACTCACTACTTCTGTTGCAACATGAAAATTTATCGAAAGGGCTTCTTCAGTGCCCAAACATAAGACGCCGTTATCTTGTGTATACCATTTCATAATTTTCCTCAAACCCTCATCTAAACCACGTTTGTCGGTATTAAGTCTTGCATCGCATTTTTATTGAAATGAAAAAATCCACTAAAAATAGAGACAAGCTAATGGAAGACCAGAATACCTATAAATGACTGATGACTTATGTGACCAAGATCACATTTTTGAAAAGTGCATCATTAGATAGTATAAAAAGTAATAAAAACAAATGGATATAAACTATTGCTAATGCAACTTATTAAGGTTAAATTGAGATAAAATGTTTTCTCAGTGGTTATACATAAAAAATATATGGTTCCGAAAATGAGGTTTTTGTTACCGTTCGAATGAAATTCCCACTAGAGTCGAAATGACTCGACCCGTATAATTGGGGTAAAGACAAAAGGTTTGGCAAAAAGCCTCTAAGTAAGAATGAAAAACAATGGAGAATAAAATGCTCAAAAAAACATTACTCTGGGGGTTGACGATACTATTAATGTTGATTTTAGTAGTAGGCAGTTTTGGTGCACACGAATGGTATGGAAAACCCTTCATGATCAAAAATTTCTTTAATCGGTTTGCATTGAAAATGGTATTGTATAGTCCGGAAACTCTGACCTCTTTGCATTTCTTAGAGTCTGTGGGAATTGATGGCCATAATGCTGAATTAGATGATGCTAGCCCACAATCAACTACCGAGCTTTTTGAATTTCTTGAATCTGAAATGAAGGTATTAAAATCTTACGATGATTCCTCACTTTCAAAAGATGAATTAATGTCGAAGCGTATCGCCTTGTACTTGTTAGAATTGGCCCAAGATGCCAAGAAATTTCGCAATCACAATTACCCCGTTAATCAGTTATTTGGAGTGCAAAACGGCTTTCCGACCTTTATGGAATCAATGCATCAGATACACCGTTTAGAAGACGCTGAATATTATATTTCTCGCCTTGAAAAGTTGCCACGAAAGTTCTCACAAGTTTTAGATGGGCTAAAAATAAGAACTGAACAAGGTATCATTCCACCGAAGTTTGTTATTGCAAGGGTTGTAGAGGAAATGACTCAGTTTGTCGAAACCAGTCCAGAAGATAACATCCTCTACGTTTCTCTAAAGGATAAGCTCGACAAGGTTGAGGAGTTAACCGTAGAGCAAAAACAACAAATACTCAATCAGACCAAAAATGCGATTGTAAAGGATGTCTATCCAGCGTACGTAGGGCTGACTCGATATTTCGAAGGGCTGAGCGACAAGGCTAATTCTGACGACGGATTCTGGAAGCATCCTGAGGGAGATAACGCATATAGATTGGCCCTCAAGTTTTTTACCACCACCGATTATTCTCCCGACTATATTCACAATGTGGGATTACAAGAAGTTGATCGGATCCAGACAGAAATCTTGCAAATACTGTCCTCTGAAGGCATTGATACAAGCTTGGGATTTGCCAAGTCGATCGAAATAATGGCTGAAGATCAACGTTTTTATTATCCGGACACTGATGAAGGTCGGCAACAAATTTTGCTTGATTATCAGAAAATCATCAATGAAATAGATGCCGGATTAGACAAAGCTTTTAGAATAAGGGCAAAAGCAGGGGTGGAAGTAAAACGTATCCCTCAATTTAAGGAAGAAACAAGCCCTGGCGCCTATTATAATGGGCCAGCCATTGACGGATCACGTCCTGGAATATTTTATGCCAATCTTTTTGACATAAAGGCCACCCCAAAATATGGAATGCGTACATTGGCCTACCATGAAGCGGTTCCCGGCCACCATTTTCAGATCAGTGTTGCTCAGGAATTAGAAGATATGTTACTGTTTCGCAAGTTTGCACCATTCACCGCCTATGTAGAAGGATGGGCGCTTTATGCCGAAAGAGTTGCTTGGGAGCTTGGTTTTCAGGACAATCCCTTCGACAATATTGGACGCCTTCAAGCGGAGTTATTTCGGGGAGTTCGTTTAGTCGTTGATACTGGCATTCACGCAAAACGTTGGACCCGTGAACAGGCAATAGAATATATGCTGACTAACACGGGTATGGCTAAATCTGATGTAGTTTCTGAAATAGAGCGATATATAGTCATGCCAGGACAAGCTTGTGCTTATAAGATAGGCATGATGAAAATACTAGAATTACGAGCAAAAGCCAAACAAGCACTGGGTAAACAATTTGATATCCGTGATTTCCACGATGTCGTTTTAAAAAATGGTGCCGTTCCCCTAGACATTCTAGAGGTTTTTATTGATAACTATATATCTGACACTTTGAATCAATCTTAGAAACCAATAAAAAGTGTCTGAGGGGTATTTTTTATTGACCGAGATTCATTCAAAAACCATTTAGGTGACGATTTCTGCAAAATTTGTAAAGCTAATCTATACTTAAACCTAGACTAAGCTATCTCAAAATATAATAGTAGGTACCGAGGAAGAATTTATGTCAGTTAATCTGGATGATTTAAGACGTGAAAATAGAAAATTCTCAGAAGAAATGGTCATCGTTCGTTACGTGAATCAAACACAAAATGACCAAGAAGAGACACATTCATGTCGTTCTCAGGATATATCGGCTGGTGGACTTAAAATCGTTTCTCATTGCCCGCTAACCCTTGGCAGTGAAATGGCCATGGAAATTGATCTTGGCAGCATGTGGGCCGTAATTAACGTACGAGCACAAGTCAAATGGTGCTTGGAGATTGACGACACTCCAACTTATTATATTGGAATAAAACTAGTCGATATCGAAAAATCTAATCGTCAAGTCTGGAAAAAATTCATTGAAAAACTTTGAATACCCTGCAAAATACTATTAGAACTGTAACTTTGATAGTTGTAGGATGATCCACGTTAATCTACTTTAAGGAATGCAAGTCGCTAATTACGCCTGATGAGCAATGAAAAACGAAGACAGACCCGGCATGACAGAGAAGAGAGTATCTTTATTGAAGTGCTTGCCGCCAGTGACCCATCTGTAAATGATAATCTTATTTTAGAATGTACAACCAAAGACATTTCAAAGGACGGATTAAAAATTTATGCCAAGTATCCCTTTATTGTTGATTCGATACTCGAATTATTGATTTCTTTTGAAAGCGGTGGTTACAAATTTCTTCTTACTGGACAGGTCAAATGGTTTGAACGATTATCTGATGATGAATATTTGGCGGGGTTTGAGTTAATTGAAGCGGAACACTCTGATTTTGTGGTTTGGCGTAATATGTTTAGTGATATAACTTCTTAATACCATTTTAGGGGGATCATTCGCCCACCATAACCCATTTAATATCCTCACCCTGAACAACTTGCCCAACACTTAGGAGTCGATATTCGTGTCCCCCAGCTAAGTATTAACAGGATTAAGGTCGAACTTGGTTTATAGTGCTTTCTGAAATCAAATGTCCGCTATTGGCCGAAAGGAGAAATATGCAGATCACCTTTTTTACGTACTATCTCAAATCGATTGGGATGAATTATCTGATATTAAGAAAATTCCCTGTAAGATCAAAACTGAATTAAAAGAACTGCATGAATCTTTGAATAGTATTTTAACTCAAATTGACCGTATTAAAATAAATGATAAAGCTTGTCCTGAATGTGCGCTAATTATGAATGGTTGTTGCGTTGCGTGAATAAGGATTGTGATGTCGAAATGGTGGTCTAGTGAACCAAAATAACAACTGAGAGAATCAAATATTTTTTCTCACAATTATCATTGATAAATAAAAGGGATATATAAAATGAATAGAACAGGCATAATACTCTTGCTAATAGTCATTATTCTTTCGGTCGTATGTACGGCAGGTTATATAAAGTAACTAGCGCTTGTTCAAAATTAGTGTCAATTATCGTGATTGGTAGGTTGGTTGGAAAAATCTGTTTATACGCTTGATCGAGATCCTGAAATGACCCATAGATTATTCTATGGGTAAGGTTGTTTTGCCAGCCAAACAACAAATTTGGGATCTTTGGATATCATCTGAACTTTCTCAAAATATTGGTTAAGCATTGGATTGTATTTTAAATGTCGATTGGCCACTATTCTTAATTCACCCTTAGAATTCAATTTTTTTGCAGACTCCTTAAACATGCGATTTGCAATTGACAGAGTTTGTACATTTTGTTGATGGAAAGGGGGGTTACATAAAATATGGTCATAGTTATTGTTTGGTAATCCATCTAACACATCGGTTACTTTTATAAAGGGGATGTTGCCTGTATTTTCTTGAAACGTTCTTTTTGCTGATTCAACAGCGAGGCAAGATTCATCGGTGAAAGTTACTTCTAGTTGCGGGTTTTGTTTGGCGGCGTAAACTCCTAAAACACCTGTGCCACAGCCAAGGTCAATTAATTTTTGATGAGGTTTTGTTTCTGGCATATATTGCAGTAAAATTCTGGAACCTCTATCTAGGCTATCTCTGGAAAAAACACCAGGTAATCCAATGATGTTAAGCCCGAATTGTTTTATTTTATAGCGACTAGCAAAATTGATAGGATGGTTTTTTTTAGGAATCCCATCCGATTTTTTATTAACTTGTGTAAAAATTAACCGAGCTTTCTTCTTAGCAAGCGAGGTTGTCGTTTGACCAATGATTGATTCAAATAGATTTAGATTGGATTTATGAATTTCCTTGGTCATTCCAGCGGACAATATTTTCGTGTCTGAATGAATAAAAGGTAAAAGGCTTCTTAATTGAAAATTTAATAAACTATTGTGTTTTGGAATACGAACTATCACCCAATCAAATTTAATATATTCTGGCAGTATTTGATCACACTGATTTATATGCTGCAATGAATCATCAAGAGAGTTTAATGTGATGTTTTTTTGTATGGCCGTTTTAGAAAGATAAGAATCGGTCCAATAAAAAGGTCGGAACTGGCTTAAGCTGCAGCTGAGTGCGCCGAATTGATCATTAATGATAAGGATTTTATCGTTTTGATTGAGCGAATTGTCATCTATCCATTCGATCAAATATTCATCGGCCGCGTTCCAAGCCTTGAGCGTTTGATCTTTGGTGGTCGGAAATCTTTGTAATGTTAGATCTTCGATAGGGAGTAGTGATTTAAGCATAGGAATGCTTAGAATCCCGAGCTTTGATTATCATCATCTTCATCATCATCAAAACCCGATTTCGATTTATCGTAATTATCTGGAATTTTAAAATCCTTGGATTTTAATAACGTCATCATTCCACCAATGATAAAAAGTAATACTAAAACTATAATAAGGATAGCTGCCCACATATTATTGTTGCTACTCCAGACTGTTTGTAGTGATATCTGCCGGACAAATATTTAGAAAATATTGAGTTTTATAATTCTCAAAATGTTCGCTAATAAATATTCTTGATTTAATATCACTTTGATTGAGTGTTTTAAGGCATTGCTCGAAAGGAAAGGTGCTTAATATTTGTTTGCTAGTTTTTATGTGAGAAATATGCCAAGCTTCCGCAGATACACCTTGTTGGTAATTCAGATAAGGTCTGAAAAAACCGTACTTCGGGAGGTTCCTATTCAGCCAGTGATTGAGTTCTACGCAAACGCCTTTTGGCGAAAATTCATCAGGAATAAGTTCTACTTTATGACCCTCTTTTATTGCTTTTTTAGAAAAAATATCAAGATCCGTTCCCCAATGATGGCGACTCATTCCAGGTAGAGCTGACCATAAGCTGATAGCTTTGTATTTTTCCATATTGGACATTTGAGTAATATTAAGTGGGCGTCCATGGCGGGAAAAAACAGGTCGATAGCCCCGCCATTTATCATTCCAGATTGATAGTTGCTGTTCAAAGGAGCGGTAGCTGCTGACGATTGAGATTTCGACATTGTCATTCCTGGCAGCCAATAATAGTCGACTGAGGTCCGACTGGATCGATTTGGCGATACGATATTTTTGAGAGTTTGGCTGATGGTTATCTGAATGTTGGCATTCAATCAGGTGTTGTTGCTCAAGTCCGATGGATTGTTGCCAGCTTAAATTCATTTTGAAACTGTCAATAAGTTGATGAGTATCTGGTAATAAATATCAGATAGTTGATCCAAATCTTTCACGCTTACAAATTCATTCACCTGATGAATACTGCTGTTGATAGGTCCCAGCTCGACAATCTGTGCGCCAGTTTTTGCAATAAATCGACCATCAGAAGTTCCACCGCTGGTTTGTTTAGAAGTTTCAATTCCGCAGACTTTTCTAATGGCATCACTGGTCGCATTAATCAGTTCGGGAGATTCTGTAATAAAAGGTTCGCCATTAAGTTTCCATTCTAAATCAGAATTTTTACAGTGCTTGTTTACAAATGCAGTCATTCGATCACGTAATTCTAATGGGGTAAATACTGTTGAAAAACGAAAATTAAATTCAATGTCAATTTCACCAGGAATGACATTACTCGCTTCACCCGCTTTAATATTGGTTATCTGCAAACTTGTGGGAGGGAAATTTTTGTTGCCTTTATCCCACTCTATTTTTGTGACTTCTTCCATAAAATACGCTGCGGTATGAATAGCGTTTTCAGCTAGATGAGGATAGGCAACATGTCCTTGAATACCATGAATTTTTAGCCAGCCCGTTAATGAACCACGCCTTCCAATTTTGATCACGTCACCAAGCTTTGTTGTTGATGAAGGTTCGCCAACTAATGCATAATCGATCCTCTGTTTTCTTTTTTGTAACTCTTTGATAACTTTGACGGTGCCATTTATAAAAGGTCCTTCCTCATCGCTGGTAATTAGAAAAGCGATACAGCCGTTATGCTCAGGAAAATCCTGGATAAATCGATTGGTTGCGCTTATCATTGCAGCAATAGAGCCTTTCATATCTGCTGCGCCGCGTCCAAAAAGAACACCATCCTTTATAGTTGGTTCGAACGGAGGCGTATCCCATTTATCCAAATTGCCGGCAGGGACTACGTCCGTATGGCCTGCAAATAGGAATACCGGTTCTGAATTGTTTTGATTGTTTGAGTTTCTGATAGCCCAAAGATTTTTGGTGTCAGCAAAATTCATCTCTTCAAAAATAAATTGCGAGTCTTTGAGTAATTCTTGAATAAGTATTTGGCAATCTGCATCTTCGGGAGTCACAGATTTCCGAGCGATAAGGGTTTTGGCGATATCTAAAGTATTATTCTTCATTGAGTTGTTCGTACGCTTTTTTAGAGAAAAAGCTCATTCCAGTCATCGGGTTTAAATCCAACCGACCAAAATGTGCCATTAAATATTAGCGGGCGCTTAACCACGGTAGGATGGTTTTGAATTAATTTAATAACCTCGATTTGTCCGTCAAGTATTTTGTCTTCGGCAGGGATTTTTTTCCAGGTTAATCCTCTCTTATTGATTAATTTATCCTTATTGACTTGCTCCAGCCATTCAATAATAAGCGCGTCATCCAAAACTTCTTTTTTTAGATCGTGAAACTCACAATCAATTTGTTTTTCGGCCAGCCATTTTATGGACTTTCGGACGGTATCACAATTTTTAATACCGTACATATGGATATTAGAGGACATATTTTTTCCTTTGTAAAATGATAAAGCCTGAAAGCTGGAGCTTTCACTCAAATTGACCTTTATAGCAAACGTCCTTAATCCTAGAGAAATCAGTTGAAGCGCAAGATAGTACTCTTTCCACGACTTCAACTGATTATTCTGGGTTAATTTATTCTATCAATCCATTCTCAGTAAATCATTGATGGATGTTTTTGAACGAGTTTTCTCATCAACCTGTTTTACAATAACAGCACAATATAAATGACAGGAGCCATCAGCCGAGGGTAAACTACCTGAAACGACTACCGAACCGGCAGGCACTTTACCATAGGTTACTTCACCGGTCGCGCGATTAAATATTTTTGTGCTCTGACCAATAAAGACCCCCATTGATATGACCGATCCTTTTTCAACGATGACGCCTTCGACAATTTCACTTCTTGCGCCGATAAAACAATTATCTTCAATTATTGTAGGACTGGCTTGTAAGGGTTCCAATACACCACCAATTCCAACGCCGCCGGATAGGTGAACATTTTTTCCGATTTGTGCACAGGAGCCGACCGTTGCCCAAGTATCAACCATTGTACCTTCGTCAATGTAGGCTCCAATATTAACGTAACTTGGCATTAACACGACATTTTTATTAATAAAACAACCATTTCTTACAATCGCTTGAGGGACGACCCGAACACCCATCTGGTTAAATTCCTGTTCAGTGGTATTGGTATATTTTAATGGCACCTTGTCAAAATAACAGGTGTGTCCAGCATCTATTTTTTGATTGTCTCTAATTCTAAAAGACAAAAGCACGGCTTTTTTTGCCCATTCGTTAACTTGCCAACCTTGCTCGGTCGGTTCGGCGACTCTTAAGCCACCATTGTCGAGTTTTTTAAGGGTTTGTGTGATCGCTGAAAAAACCTCTGGTGAAACATTATCGGGTTGAATTTGTTGGCGGTTTTCAAATGCCTGTTCAATTATTGATTGTAAATCACTCATTATTATTAAGCCCTTTATTTAAACATCATATTTATATTTTGTTGGTTAATTGCCTTTTGATCGCTTGCTTGATATCGTTTTGATTTTGTGGATCATCTATTGCGCTATTATCTTTGTGGCTGATGATAAAGGTATCTTCCACTTTCTCTCCTAGCGTGGTAATGCGCGCATCATGCAGTCTGACATTACATTGTTTAAATGCTTGAGCTAAAAGTGCGAGTAGTCCCGGTTGATCTCTGGCAATAATATCAAGGCGAGTATAATGGCTGTACTCGTCCTTAGAAAATACTATTTCGGTATTAACATTAAAATGTTTGAATTGGCGAGGCATTCGTCTCTGAATGGCAATACTACTTGAATCTAGTGCTTTAATGTTTTGTTTTATGGCTTTTTCAAGCCGTCTTTGCTCCGCCTGAGTGATAATGGGTTTACCGGTATTATCTAAGGTAAAAAAACTATCGTAGCAATAACCATTGGCATCCGTATAAATGCTCGCCCCCTGAACATTCAAACCTTGTTGAGCAAGGGTTGCAGTCAGGCTGGCGAATAGGTCGTCCACGTCTTTGCTATAAACAAAAATCTCACTACCGCCACCATCGCGTCTTTTTCGGATGGCTACCACGGTTTCTGCAATGCTATTTTCTGAATCGTTTGTTTTGGATGGAATTGCTTCAATACCCATTTGATTTAAAATCGACTTGCTGTGCCAAGAAATTGTTTCGGCTGGAATTTTCATGAAGTAGGCGACATCCAGATGTTGCCAATAGAATTCCACCTTGTCGACTGAGAAACCATCTTCAGTTAATATTTCAAGCGCAATTTTTTTGGTTTTTTCCCACGAATCTAACTTTCTATTTTGTTCATGTTTCAAGTAGGCAAGCGTGGCTACCGCCAACTCTTTTAATAGAGAATCTTTCCATGAATTCCAGAGAGAGTGACTGGTCGCGCGTATATCTGCAACAGTTAGTATATACAATAATTCCAATCGCTGTGGCGTCGCGACGATATCGCCAAAATTTTTAATGACTTGAGGATCGGAAGTATCGCGTTTTTGAGCGGTGAGGCTCATTATTAGGTGATTAGCTACTAACCAGCTGATTGTTTCACTATCTTCTGCATTCATTTTATGTTTTTTGCAAAAAATTAGCACTTCTTGAGCGCCAATTTCACTATGGTCGCCTCCTTGGCCCTTGCCGATATCGTGAAACAGTCCCGCTAGATAGATCAGTTCAGGTTTTTCTAGTTTATTCATTATTTCATAACATAATGGATAGCATTTTTTTGCATCATCTTGGGTAAATTCGGTCAGGTTTTTCAACAAAAAAAGTGTGTGCTCATCCACTGTATAGCTATGAAACATGTCATATTGCATTTGTCCGCTGATGTTCTGAAAAGCGGGAAGATAGTCTGATAATATTCCGCTTCTTTTCATTAAAAACATGGCTTTTGAATTGGTATGTTTAATGTGCCAGAACTGCAGGAAAAGTTTTTGGTTGGTTGCAATTTTTCGGAATTTTGGTGTGATATTATTTCTTGCTGCTCTGATTGCTCGTAAAGTCGGTGCGGTGATCCCTTTGATGTTCGGGTTTTTTGCCACAAAATGAAATATTTTGAGCAAGCTGCTTGGTTGGGAATCAAAAATCTTAGTGTCAATAGCATCGATCCGTTGGTTAATGATTTGAAAATCAGCGTCAATTTTTTTAGAATTTTTTGTAAAACCACTACCGGGTAAATCTTCTTCGATGGACTGCAACAAAATGTCGCTAATATTCCTAATCACTAAAACACTTCGATAATATCGCTTCATCATTTTTTCAACGGCGAGCAGGTTTTCGTTGTCTTTAAAACCCATTAGATCAGCCGTGTCTTTTTGGAAATCAAATAGCAGACGATCTTCCGCTTTTCCGCTTATTAGGTGAAGTGCAAATCGTACCTTCCAGATAAATAATTGGCACTTGACTAAGGTATAATATTCCTTTTTGGTGATCACATTTTGTTTGATTAGTTGAAATAGTGATTTTGGATAGTAGCGGCGTTGAGCAACCCACGCTATTAGCTGGATATCTCTTAACCCGCCTGGGCTAGATTTTACATTGGGCTCCAAGTCATAGGAGGATCCATCAAATTTTTTATAACGTTCTTTTTGTTCTTTGGTTTTTGCATCGAAAAATTTTCTTGCATTCCATATCTTATCCGGCGCTGTCAGATTTTTCATTTGCTTAAACGGCTCTTCACAACCGCAAAGTAAACGGGATTCCATCAAGTTGGTGACTACGGAAATATCCTGTTTGGCCAACTTAACGCATTGTTTGAGAGTACGAGTTGCATGGCCAATGGTCAATCCTGTATCCCAAAGCAATGTAATAAAATTGCTAAGTTTAGTGGCTTGTTCTGGATCGGTTGAGTCTTCGGCAAGGATCAATAGATCGATGTCTGAAAAAGGATGAAGTTCCCCGCGACCATATCCGCCCACCGCAATTAACGAGAAGGTATTAGTAATCTGTAAATGTTGCCACAGATTAAAAAGTAATGTGTCGATATGGTTTGAACGAGTCATAACCAGTTCTCGAACATTAATGCCCTGAGAAAATCCTTGATTAAGATATTGGCTCGAACTAGCTTCAAACACTTTTAGTTGTTTAAGCAGGTCGTTTGTAGGGTCGATCTTGAATTCGAATTCCAAACTTTCAGCACTCATGTTTGATAAAGCAGAATAGGGTTGTAAAAGTCATCATCGCCAATTTATACCATGCCAACTAGATGACTTCATCGGGTCTTTTCGTTAAGACTTCAACACCCGTTGAGGTAACCAATAACGTGTGCTCCCATTGTGCCGACAGACTTTTATCTTTAGTCACAACCGTCCATTCATCCTTTAATACTCTGGAATGCCTTTTACCGGCGTTGATCATCGGCTCAATAGTAAAAATCATGCCTTCTTCTAGTATTGGTCCGGTTCCTTTTTTGCCGTAGTGTAAAACTTGGGGATCTTCGTGGAATCCTTCGCCTATACCGTGGCCGCAGTATTCCTGGACGACACTAAAGCGTGCAGCGTGGGCATGTTTTTCTATGGCGTGACCAATATCGCCTAAATGTATACCGGGTTTAACCATTTTTATCGCTAGATACAAACATTGTTGAGCGTTACTGACTAGCCGCTCGGCAAGAATTGATTTTTTGCCGATAAAAAACATTGCTGAGCTATCTCCATGAAAACCATCTTTGATTACCGTGATATCGATATTAATAATATCGCCGTCTTTGAGTTTTTTGTCGGTGGGAATACCGTGGCAAATAACATGGTTGAGCGATGTACAAATGGATTTTGGGAAACCATGATAATCAAGTGGCGCGGGGATAGCCTTTTGCTCGTTAACGATGTAGTCGTGACAAACTTGATTGAGTTTCTCGGTCGTCACACCTTTTTTGACATAAGGTTTGATCATTTCGAGTACTTCCATTGTCAATCGACCAGCGACCCGCATCTTTTCGATTTGTTCTGGCGTTTTGATAATTATGGACATCTTATATACCTGTGTCTGAGGCTACCCTGATAGGTAACCCTAGAAAAATCAGTTGAAGCATGAGAAATAGCGCCAAGTCTACAGTGCGCCTAGCTATGTAAACTCTGGTCTAGCACTCTTTACCACGACTTCAACTGATTATTTTAGGGTAACGATCAGTGCCTGTATCAATTTAGTTCAGTTTAAAGCCAGTATTTTACGTGAAATGACAAGGATTGAACAATACAATAATTGTGTGTATTTTTCCGGGCCAAGATACGGTTTTTCATTTGAAAAGAGATCAAATTTAAATGAATACTATCGACCTGATAGTATTCTGCGATTATAATTTCAAAAAATTCTGTGGGAAACCTGTTGAACCTAGAAAAATTAGTTGAAGCACTCTTTTTACGACTTCAACTGATTGTTCGAGGTTGAAGATCACTTTACAAGAAGTTTAAAAAATAAAAGTTGCCTACTTGTATAAGTAGGTGTAGGATGAGTAGTAGAAATGCAAGCAAGTAAACACAATTACCCCTGCGATTAAGTTGTTCAATTGTTAAACACTTAATCAGAGAAACATTAAATTAATAAGCAAAAATTAAGTGGAGAAGATAATGGACGATAATCGTAAACAAGCACTCACAGCTGCGTTAAGTCAAATAGAACGTCAATTCGGTAAAGGCTCTGTGATGCGCATGGGAGAGGTTCAGGCGCAAAAAATGGATACAATTTCTACAGGTTCTCTGGGTCTAGATATCGCGCTAGGAATAGGTGGTCTTCCCAAAGGACGAGTCGTTGAAATTTATGGACCAGAATCATCCGGTAAAACAACGATGACTTTACAAGTGATATCTCAATGCCAAAAAAATGGAGGCACTGCGGCTTTTATCGATGCTGAACATGCACTCGATCCCATTTATGCCGAAGCTCTAGGCGTAGATCTTGATAACCTATTAGTTTCTCAGCCGGATACCGGCGAACAAGCACTAGAGATATGTGACATGTTGGTTCGCTCTGGAGCCGTTGATTTGGTGGTTATTGATTCAGTGGCTGCATTAACCCCTAAGGCCGAAATTGAAGGTGATATGGGCGATTCTCATATGGGTTTGCAAGCGCGCTTGATGTCGCAAGCTTTGCGTAAATTAACGGGTAATATTAAGCGAACCAATTGCATGGTGATTTTCATCAATCAGATCCGAATGAAGATTGGTGTAATGTTTGGTTCACCAGAAACAACGACTGGCGGTAATGCTCTCAAATTTTACGCATCAGTAAGGTTGGATATTCGTCGAATAGGTGCGGTTAAGCAGGGTGATGAAATTGTCGGTAATGAAACCCGAGTTAAGGTCGTTAAAAATAAAGTAGCCCCTCCCTTTAAACAAGCTGAATTTCAGATTTTATATGGTAAAGGGACGTCAAAAATGGGTGAAATCATTGATTTAGGAGTTAAACAGGGAATTGTAGACAAGGCTGGGGCTTGGTACAGCTATAATGGCGATAGAATTGGTCAGGGTAAAGCGAAAGTTGCGGATTTTTTAACCGCTAATCCAAGGATCGCCGATGATATTGAAAAACGTATTCGTGCAGAGTTATTACCATCAAATGAGGAGACCAATAACAAAAAAGAAGAAGTTAGTCAATAATCTTGAAAAAAATCAGTTGAAGCACGAGCAATTTTGTCAGCCCGAAGCGCACTTGGCTATGCCCTTTTCCACTACGTCATGTAGGCCGCGGGATAGCACTCTTTCCACGAATCCAATTGATTATTTTAGGATAATCACTTGTGCATTTGGATCAGAAGGGGCCTTTGGCCTCTTTTTTGTTAATAAAAAGCTTCTTCACCGAGTAATGGGGTCAAAAAATGTTATCATTTAAAAAATACGTACATTTCTGTTTTAGGCTAAATATTAAAATTGATTGAATCATCAATAGGATTGGAGTAGAGAATGATCAGGGTACAAGTTAAAATTCTAATGGCAGGCCTGTTTATGCTGTTATCGGCGTGTAAAATTGGCCCACCAGTGACCTCTGATTATGATATCAGTTTTGATTATTCTAAACTCCGAACTTACGCATGGGTTGTTCAAAAGGAACCTATAAAGGTAAGCACTTTGGAAAATCGGCGGCAAATCAATGCAATAGAAACTGTATTAAACCGTAAGGGGTTTATTAAGGCAGAAAAGCCTGATTTTTTGCTCCGAACTCATACCATTACTGACAAAAAAGTTGACGTTGACTCTTTTTACAGTCTCTGGGGTTACTACCCTTATTATCATCATTATCATAGACCGCCTTATTACAATAATACCATTGTTCGCGAATACGAAATAGGGACCCTAGTGCTAGATATAGTTGACCCTGTTAAGAAAGAAGTTATTTGGAGGGGCTCTGTTTCACGTAAGTTAGGGGTGTACCGAAATAGAACACCAGAAGAAAGAGCGTCAATAGCAATGACTAATGCCGACTACCTGTTGGCAAGTTTTCCTCCCGATGGAATATAATCATTAGCCAATATTGTAAAGGTTACTTTGAGTATAAAACAAACTTCCACACAAAACGCTAATCAACACTAGCCCATTCTTATGGCTTCGATTAAAATACTTTAGATGAATAATGATTGTACTGTTGCGGAAATCGCCCAGGAAATAAAGTGTGCGATCCATTCTGCTTGTCGAATGCTGGCTATAAGAGAGCATAGTCGGCAACAAATGCGATTGAAATTGATTAAAAAAGGATTTGGTGATGAGGCCATAAATCATTGCATCGAACACCTAATTGATGAAAATTGGCTATCTGAAATACGTTTTTGCAATAGTTTTATTCGTTCCAAGGTCTCCAAAGGCCAAGGGCTTACTCGCATTGAGTCAGAGTTATTGAGGCTTAATATTCATCAAACAGTGATTGAGCAACAACTTGATATAGAAGATATTGACTGGCAACAAAATTGTGATCAGGTTTTAGTCAAAAAAATCAGGCAATTATCGGGTTTGTTCGGGACAATGATTTCTGTTCCGGTAAATTTTTCAGATGATTCAAATCAAAACAAATTAATTGTTAAAACCAGTAAGCAAAAAACAAAGTTGGAAAATTTCCTTCGTTATCGAGGTTTTTCAACTGAAGAAATAAGAATTGCAATAAAAAAATATGTATCAACTGATCAATCTAGGACAGGCTCTTAGATCCCAGAGAACGCTAGGAGTTCAAGATAAGTGAGTAAAACAACCAGTGAAATCCGCGAGGCATTTCTAAGCTATTTCGAAAAGCATGGGCATCAACGTGTCGAATCTGCATCTTTGGTTCCCGAAAATGATCCGACGTTACTGTTTACCAATGCCGGCATGGTGCCCTTTAAGGATTGTTTTCTTGGCAGCGACAAACGCCCATATGTTCGCGCAACTAGTTCGCAGCGATGTGTCAGAGCGGGTGGTAAGCATAATGATCTGGAAAATGTTGGTTATACTGCACGTCATCATACCTTCTTTGAAATGTTAGGCAATTTCAGTTTCGGTGATTATTTTAAACAGGAAGCCATTCGGTATGCTTGGGAATTTTTGACCGTCATACTTAAATTGCCTGCTGATAAGCTCTGGGTAACGGTACATGAGACCGATCAGGAAGCGGAAAAAATCTGGTTTGATGAAATTGGTATCGACAAAACAAAATTTTCTCGGTTAGGTGACAAAGACAATTTCTGGTCGATGGGTGATACGGGGCCTTGTGGGCCTTGTAGTGAAATTTTTTATGATCATGGTGGATCAGTTGATGGTGGACCTCCAGGAAGTCCAGATGAAGATGGTGACCGTTATATTGAAATCTGGAATTTGGTTTTTATGCAGTATAATCGGGACAAAAATGGCACTATGACCCCGTTACCTAAACCGTCCGTTGATACCGGTATGGGACTTGAGCGTATTACAGCGGTGATGCAATCGGTACATAATAATTATCAAATTGATCTTTTCTCACAATTGATCGAATTTATTGCCGCTAAACTCAACAGAAATGACTCCGAAAATCAATCTCTTAGAGTTATTGCTGATCATATTCGCTCGTGCGTATTTATGATTATTGACGGTGTTTTGCCTGGAAATGAAGGCCGGGGTTATGTATTACGAAGGATCATTCGCCGAGCGGTTAGACACGGCAACAAATTAGGTGCATCTCAGCCATTTTTTAATCTACTGGTGGATGGCTTAGTTAATGTGATGGGGCAGGCTTATCCAGAGTTAATCAAGAAACGAGATTTTGTGGTCAAAACGTTGTTGATTGAAGAGCGGCAGTTTGCTCGAACTTTGAGCAATGGTATGAAAATTCTTCAGACTTATATTGATGAGATGCAAGATAGCGTGATCGATGGTGAAATGGTCTTTAAACTAAAAGACACTTATGGTTTTCCCGATGATTTGACTGCCGATATCGCCAGAGAAAAAGGTTTGACCATTGATAAAGATAGATTCGACCAACTTTTAACGGTCCAGCAAGAAAGTGGTCGTGGTCAGTCAAATTTTGCCATGGATTATAATGACACTCTTGAAGTTGAAGGTAAAACTCAGTTTATCGGTTATCAACACCTTGACGGCCAATCCAATGTTGTCGAACTATTAATAGGTGGCAGTCCTGTTGACGCCATCACTATGGGGACTGAAGCGACAATCGTTCTATCAGAAACCCCTTTTTACGCAGAATCTGGTGGGCAGATTGGGGATAAAGGGTTGCTTAGCGGGGAAGGATTTGAATTTGAGGTTCAAGAGACAATAAAAGTACAGGATGCTTTTTTGCACAAAGGTATTGTTCGCTCGGGAACGATTCAAAAGGCTGAAAGAGTCATCGCAACGGTTGATCGGCAAAAACGTCTGGAAACAGAGCTAAACCATTCCGCTACTCATCTAATGCATGCGGCGCTTCGTAATATTCTTGGAGATCATGTGCAACAGAAAGGATCGTTGGTTGATAGTGAACATTTACGTTTTGATTTTTCTCATCCAGTTGCCGTCACTTCAGAGGAGTTAGTAACAATTGAAAAATCGGTTAATCACCATATTCGGGCAAATTACATCGTAGAAACTCAGGAAACTTCAATTGAAAAGGCGAAGACTCTGGGCGCAATGATGTTGTTTGGTGAAAAGTATGGTGAAACTGTTCGGGTGCTGTCAATGTCTGAGTTCTCCGTTGAACTGTGTGGTGGTACTCATGTAAATAGAACCGGTGATATTGGGGCATTCAAAATTATTAGCGAGCAGGGCATTGCATCAGGGGTACGACGGATAGAGGCGATCACAGGTGACAGTGCGATTGAGTATACGCAAAAACAAGGCTGGTTGATTTCCAAATTGGCCTCTTCATTGAAAACTGATCGACTGTCTTTGAACGACAAGGTTGATCAGTTGATTTTGAAGTCAAAACAGCAAGATCGTGAAATTGACAAATTAAAGAATAAAATTTCCTCAACTCAAGGCAATCATTTACTCGACGCAAAACAAATGGTAGGTAATATTCCATTACTGGCAGTGAAAGTTGAGGGAATGGATGCCAAATCATTAAGAGTATTGAGTGATCAGATAAAGAGTAAATTGGGGTCAGGCATTATTGTTCTTGCAACAGTTAAAGAGGGCAAAGTGAACTTGATCACAGGGGTCAGCAAAGATCTAACCGGTAAATTTCATGCAGGTAATCTAATGCGGGAGTTGGCCAACAAGTTAGACGGTAAAGGCGGTGGACGACCCGATATGGCTCAAGGAGGCGGTAGCAACGTTGCCGCATTGGATAGTACGCTTGACTGGGTTAAGCAATGGATTGAACAACAAGGTTAGAATGTGAAACAATTTATACCCGTGCTGAAAACTGTATTTTGAAGTAGCACAGATATATTTGTTGTATTCTTGGCTTATTGTTGGAAATTGGGCAGAAAGATAAGATAAAACTGTAAAAAGCGCTATTATTTTACAGAAAAAAATTAAGTAAGTGACTGTGATATAGTCTATTGTTATACTTGCGACCCTTTTTATGTAGGACTGAATTGCAAAGGACGCAAAATAAGTCTAAAAAGCCATATTTTGTAAGGAGATTGGCAATGCTAATTTTAACTCGTCGTGTTGGCGAAACATTAATGATCGGTGATGATGTCACTGTTACAGTTTTAGGTGTTAAAGGAAATCAGGTTCGCATTGGAGTCAATGCGCCCAAAGAGATCTCTGTACATCGGGAAGAAATCTATATGCGTATTCAGCGCGAAAAGGAAATGGCTTCAGACGAATAAGCTATTGTTTCCTTCTCAGTGAGATGATTACTGGGATCACTAAAAAAATGTTTGATTTTTAGTATCAATCAGGTAACATTCCATCCCGCAAAAAGCAGCAGATGTATTGGTTGCTTTTTTGCAATTCAATCAAGTTTTATACCGGAGAGATGGCCGAGCGGCTGAAGGCGCTCCCCTGCTAAGGGAGTATGGGTTTTATAGCCCATCGAGGGTTCGAATCCCTCTCTCTCCGCCATTATTGCTTGAGACGTTGTTATTTTCTCAATATTGTTTGACAAAGTAATATCTGAAATGGATAATACCGCTCCTTTCGAGATGACCCTCGAAAGTAGGCAAAATAATGCGCATGTAGCTCAGCTGGATAGAGTACCTGGCTACGAACCAGGCGGTCGGAGGTTCGACTCCTTCCATGCGCGCCATATATCAAAGGGTTGACAGGTAACTGCTAACCCTTTTTTATTTTCCCCTTCCTCTATTTTCCAGACTGTAAGTCAACCATCGCCTAAATTAAATTGGTATCAATTCACCTGTGAAGAAGTACTAGTAACTGCTAATATTAGAAAAGACTCAATAGCTTGGTGAAACCACATGAATTTTCGATTGGCCAAATCTCTTCTGACGGCAATAATCAGTATTCTCTTTCTATTAAATATCACATCCTGCGCCACACTAAATGAATCTGAATGTAAAACCGCTAATTGGGAGATTATTGGCCTAGAAGATGGCAGTCGCGGTAACCATTCATCCTATATTGGTGAACATCGTAAGGCGTGCGCAGAACATAATATAGCGCCAGATTTAACCGTTTACTTGAAAGGTCATGCGGCAGGTCTTCGCCAATTTTGTACTGAGCAAAATGGTTATCAACAGGGTTTACAGGGGCGAGTAAATAATAATTTATGTCCAGCCGATTTAACTGGAGGCTTTCAACGAGGTTATCAAAAGGGATATCGAGTATATCGGATGGAGAGTGAAATTAACAAGTTACGTCATAGTATCGATTCTCACGAGCATAAATTACAAGAGATGTCAGAAATTACAGTCAGTAAAGAAGAAGAGCTGATTGACCGAAATACAAGAGAATACCGCCGTCGAGAGTTATTAAAAGAAATAAAGGAGCTAGAAAGAGAATCCGAATCCATTCATATTGAGATTGACCAGATGCGGGTTTCATTGCTCAGGCTAGAGGAAGATTACCAAAGGCTAATCTATCGTCAACGATAATCCTAAAGTAATCAGTTGGATCCGTGGAAAGAGTGCTATTTCTCGTGATTCAACTGATTAATTTAGGATAATAGTAACCACACTTAATTTATTATGCCTAGCGTTGAATTCACTCTCCATCTAAATGTCGCAGAAGTTGAGCAGTATTACCGAGGACAAGCACAAAGCATATTAGTGCGCACCGTCGATGGCCTAAAGCTCCAATTTCCGGCTAATTTAATCGTTCCTTACGTTACCCGTGACGGTGTCAATGGGCGATTTCTATTAAGCTATGATCAAAACGGAAAGGCTCTGTCACTAAGTCGATTATGAAGGATTTTTCTTGATCTAGGTTATCTTGATTTAATTGTTAGTCTGGTTATTTGCAAGTAGAATAAAAAAATTCGCTATGTCATTAAATATTAGTGCCAATTCCTAAATTTTATCCTACAATAACAACAGTTTAAGCAAAAATAATATTCCTTAAGGAATTCTTATGTTAAATAGCACCAGACCTCACGAAAGTGTTTTGTTCAAAAACGTCATTAAACTCATCGAATCCAAATTTAGAAAAAGACAAGCTGCGCTAGTTACGGAGTTTGCCCGCTATTTTTGTACCAATATCACCGCTGGCGATGTGGAATTTAAGACAGCGAATGACCTTTACTCTCCGATCGTCAGTTTGTGGCGTTTTACTCAAGAGAATGAGTCTAGTCGATGTGTTCGTGTTTACTCACCTGAACTGGAAACTCAAGGATGGCAGACTAAACACAGTGTTATTGAACTGATACATGAAGACATGCCTTTTTTAGTCGATTCTATCCGAATGGAATTAAATCGCTTAGGAGTTGGTGTGCATTTGCATATTCATTTACCGATGACCTTGACTCGGGATAAAAAAGGGTTAATTACAAGACTCCAAAAGCCGGGCCAAATTGAGGACAAGCCTTCCGTTACTCCCATGTTATTAGAGATCGATCGGCAGCTAGAACAATCTGAGTTGGACCTTATTCGAGATAACATTATCAGGGTGTTAGAAGAAGTTGCTGCTGCGGTTTCTGACTGGAAATCCATGTGTGGAAAACTGGATCAAGTGATCGAAAACATGGGTGACTTACCTAGGAGTTTACAAAGCGAGAAAAACACTGAAAGCCGTGAGTTTTTGCAGTGGATTAGTGGTAATCACTTCACATTATTAGGTTACGCTTATTACGAACTAAAAGATTCAGGATCAGGACAAAAACTGGTGCCCAAACGTAACTCATTTTTGGGGATTAATACTCTTGACGCATGGAAACCAAAAGCCTATAAACTGGACGATTTACCTAAAGGTGCGCGAAACTTAATTCTCAAAAAAGATAACTTGCTAGTACTGACTAAGCTAAGTGCTGTTTCACGGGTTCATCGTCCTGCACACATTGATTATGTTGGAATTAAACGAGTGAATGCCAAAGGCGAAATTATTGGCGAAGACCGATTTATCGGTCTGTATACCTCGGCAGCTTATAATATTAACCCTATGAACATACCGGTCCTAAGGCAGAAAATTCTAGTCGTACAAAAAGAATCGAGATTATCCAATTTTGAGCATGATAGTAAAGTGCTTAGAAATATACTGGAAACTTACCCAAGAGATGAGTTATTTCAAACGGGTTATGCCAATTTGCTTGAGACGTCTATGGGAATACTACAGATGCAAGAGCGGCCAATTATAAGATTGTTTATCCGAGCTGATCCTTATGGTCGATTTTTCGCCTGTTTGGTTTATGTGCCGCGTGAAATCTATAATACAAAAATACGGTTAAGGATCACCGAGATATTATCAGAAGAATTGGGCGCGACAGGACCAGTACAATTTACCACCACATTTTCAGAGTCGGTGCTATCAAGAATTCATTTTATTGTACCGGTTGAAAATGCAGAAGCCATTCATTTCAATCTGGCATCTATTGAAAAAGATTTACAACAATCAGCGCGTTCTTGGGAAGATAATCTTAAAGAGTCATTACTTACATCCTATGGTGAAGCTGAAGGGAAACGCTTGATTAAACGGTATGCTAATGCTTTTCAACCGGGTTATCAGGATGATTCAATTATTCCAACCGCGGTATTAGATATCAAGCACATGGAGTTACTGTCTGAAACTAATGAACTCAGCATGTTGTTGTATCGTTCACAAGAAGATGAGCAGGAAAAAATAAAATTTAAATTATTCTATCGGAACCATCCCAAACCATTATCTGAAGTGATGCCTATGTTGGAGAATATGGGATTAAAAGTGATTGGTGAAACACCATTTAAGATAAAGCCGGTTGGTGGGGTGAATCGTTGGATCAGTGATTTTGAAATGAGACACGCCAGTGGCGGGAATTTGGATTTGGAGGCCTTAAAGGACAAATTTCAGGAGGCCTTTCGTGAAATTTGGTTAGGTGATGCAGAAAATGATGGTTTTAATCGCCTTATTTTAAGTGCCTCTCTAGACTGGCGAGAAACGGCATTATTAAGAGCCTATGCTAAATATAAGTGGCAAATTGGTTCTAGTTTTTCACAGCAATATGTCGAAGAAACGCTAGCCAGCTATCCTGAAATTTCCAGATTAATTGTTGACTATTTTTATCAAAAATTCGATCCTTCCATTGAAAGAAATGAACGCATTGAAAAAGCTATTTACGAAAAAATTGTAAAAGGGTTAGAACGTGTTTCCAACCTTGATCAAGATAGAATTCTCAATCGCTATTTAGAATTGATAGGAGTTACCGTTAGAACCAATTTTTTCCAATTGGATGAAAATAATAAACCGAAAAATTATATTTCTCTCAAATTAACACCAGCCAAAGTTATTGATATACCTCAACCGGCACCAATGTTTGAAATTTTTGTTTATTCGCCAAAACTGGAAGGTGTTCATCTTCGTGGCGGAAAAGTTGCGCGTGGTGGATTAAGATGGTCCGATAGAAAAGAGGATTTTCGTACCGAAATCCTTGGTTTAGTTAAAGCTCAGCAAGTAAAAAATTCTGTGATTGTCCCGGTAGGTGCAAAAGGTGGTTTTGTTTGTAAACGCAGCTTGGTGGGACTATCACGTGACGAATTTATGCAAGAAGGCATCAGTTGCTACAAGATATTTATTAGTGCTTTGTTAGATGTGACAGACAACTTGGTTGAAGGAAAATTGATCCCACCTAATAAGGTTGTCAGGCTAGATGATGATGATCCCTATCTTGTCGTTGCGGCAGACAAAGGTACTGCAACCTTTTCTGACATCGCAAATGGGATTTCGGAAAAGTATAGTTTTTGGTTAGGCGATGCATTTGCTTCTGGTGGAAGTATTGGTTACGACCATAAAAAAATGGGGATTACAGCAAAAGGGGCTTGGGAATCCGTTAAACGTCATTTTATGGAAATGGGGGTCGATTGCCAGTCAACGGACTTTACCGCTGTTGGTATTGGCGATATGGCTGGCGATGTTTTTGGCAATGGAATGTTATGTTCTCGACATATTAAGTTAATTGCAGCGTTTAACCATTTACATATCTTTATCGATCCTACTCCCGATCCTGAAAAAAGCTACTGTGAACGTGAGAGATTATTTAATCTCCCTCGTTCAAGTTGGGAAGACTATAGCGCCAAATTGATTTCAAAAGGCGGTGGTATTTTTTCTCGTACTGCAAAATCAATTCCTTTGAGTAAAGAAATCAAAAATTGGCTGGGAGTAACTGTTGATAGTTTAACTCCCAACAAACTAATTAATGAAATTTTAAAATCCAATGTAGATTTATTATGGAATGGAGGTATTGGAACCTACATTAAAGCCACTAGTGAGACCGCTACTGATGTCGGTGACAGAGCTAATGATAATTTAAGAGTTAACGGCAATGAATTAAAATGTAAAGTTATCGGTGAAGGTGGGAATTTAGGCGTCACCCAATTAGGCCGGATTGAATATATGCAAAATGGTGGACGAGGGAATTCAGATTTTATCGACAATGCTGGCGGTGTTAATTGTTCTGATAATGAGGTTAATATTAAAATCTTGTTAAATCAAATTGTTGCTGACGGTGATATGACCGTCAAACAACGTAATAGAGTCTTGATGAGCATGACCGATGAAGTGGGCGAAATTGTCTTGAGAGAAAATTTTCTACAAGCTCAAACGATCAGCATGAGTGAAGAACGTTCAGTAAAAATGGTCAAAGAGTTGATGCGTTTTATTCACTGGATGGAAAAAGAAGGCAAAATTGATCGTGAGTTGGAATTCTTGCCAACCGACGAAGAGTTATTAGAAAGATTGGCCAAAAACCAAGGCCTTACCCGGGCCGAGCTGGCGGTTCTGGCAGCTTACGGAAAAATGATTTTGAAAGAAGATTTATGCACTCCAGAAGTTTCGAACGAAGAATATTATAAAAATGAATTAGTTCGTTATTTTCCAACAGCATTGCGCAGTAAGTATTCTAATCAGATGCAAAAGCATCCTCTAAAAAATGAAATTATAGCGATGCGACTAGCCAATGAAATGGTTGATTATTTGGGAAGTAATTTTGCCTTTAGAACAATTGACGAAACAGGTGCGGTTCCTTCTGATGTTGCCATCTGTTTTACATTGGCCAAAGAAATATTCGAAATGCCTAAAATCTGGAAACAAATCGAATCTCTAGATCATTCAGTACCAGCTAAAGTTAAAAACAACATGTTTTATCAAACTCAACGAATGATTAGACGATGCACCAGATGGTTCTTAAGACATCGCCGTAAGAATTTGGCTATTGATGAAGGGATCGATTTTTTCAAAACAGGCGTTGCTGCCTTACAAAAAGATATCAAGAAGGCTCTTGATAAATCTGAGGTTGCGAATATTCAGGAAGGGATCGAGCAATGGATAGAGCTGGGCGTTCCCAAAAGACTGGCTGAAAAAGTTAATTATTTAAGCACAATGTTTTCTGCGTTAGATATAGTTGAAATGTCAAAACTGACTGGTCTAAGAGTTTCATTAGTCGGTGAAGTTTACTATAAATTGGGAGCTAAACTTGAACTCCATTGGTTTCTGGAACAAATTACAGCCCAGCCAGTTGACAATCATTGGCAAGCTTTTGCCAGAGCAACCTTTAGAGAAGAACTTGACTGGCAACAGCGCAGTCTTACTGTTGCCGTTTTGCATATGTCTGATCAAGATGCTAATGCAGAAGAAAGAATTATTGCCTGGATAATTGAAAATAATGCATTATTAGCCCGCTGGCAACAGATGGTTGCTGATTTTAGAGCGAGTAGCCGTCATGAATTTGCTAAATTTTCGGTGGCGTTAAGAGAGTTGTTAATTCTGGTGCAAAGTAGTATCAGAGCAGCAGCGATTGCTAGAGAGGATGATTTTTCGTAGCTCTACATACGTAACATATTAGTGCCTCTTTCTTAAATTGCGAAAGAGGCAGTCAATAATATTTCTATTAATTATTACAGTTTTCTTTGATATTTTTTTGTAACTCAGCAATCATTTGATTTTTTTTATCATCGGTGTAGTTTTTGTAAGTTTTCTTTCCATTTTCGTCCTTTGTGAAAATGGGCCTACCGTTGCTGTAGATCCGAATAAGGCGTTTCGCCTCCTTACATGTTTGGAGCGTTTGGGTTAGATTTTTTTCATTTTTTTGAAGCTCAACTTGTTTATCTCTGGCCTCTTCATCAGCAATCGATTGAACTTTATTTTGATGTTGGATCAGTGTTGAAGCACGCTTTTTTGCCTGCATAATTTCAGTGCTTGTCGGCTGACGCTTCATCTTGATCGGCTGGCTTTTCTCATCAATAGGCTTGTCGGAATAATGAATTTTGCCCTTTTCATCGGTCCACTTGTAAACCTTTGCTTGGGTCGCAAAAGCAAACATCAGGATAAGGGTAGGTACAAAAATTCTAGAAAGAAAAAGATTGTATATTCGTTTGTTCATGGAAGGCCCATCTCTGTGATCGAATATCATAATTTTGCCATATTTAAACCTAAAAAAGCTAGTTTTACTCAGCTGAATAGCTTGTTTGCCCGATAGAATTATTTTGTTTTTAAATCAGGAGATAAAATATGACCATTCAAATACCAAGAGATTCTGAAATAATGAGTTGGGATCCAGAAAATATGGATACCTATTGGCGCCAATGTCGAAAGTTTGATACTCGTTCGATGATCAGTCTTCGCCAAGGTCCGCTAATCAGTCAGGCTGCTTTTACTCAGATGCTCACCCGTTTGTCCGAGCAACGGCGAGTAAAATTGAGCCGTTAATGGCTAAATTTCTTTCTTAAACACAATAAGTCGGACTCGGGTGATCAAATACCAAATTGCACCCATCGCGAGCAGTCCTAATTTAAGCATATCTGAAACGGTTGAAAAACCTCGTCCGCCAAAATACCACAAGCTAGCACCTAATAGCACCAAAATGATACCGGTCATTGCCTGCATTTGTAGTGAGTATTTTTTCTTGATGTGAGCTAAATGTTTTTTTGATGCAAGCTGTTCTTCGGAGAGGCCTTCTGATGTTGATTTATTGACAATATCATACTGGCAATTTGAGCAGGTTTTGGCTTTATCAGATATTTTTTGATTACAGGAAGGGCAGTTAATAATGGCCATATCGTTATTTCCTTGTAGCGAGTTGCTAGTTTAAACGTCATTTTAGAGGTAAGCTAAATTGTTGCTACAAGTATAACACTAGTGATTATCTTTCTCGCAAATCAAATGATTAGAAATATTTCTGAGACGGACATATTAATAACCGCGTCAATGACCATTCACTTTGTGCGAGATCTCTCACAAGCGTGTGCGAGATGGCTTAAACCTCTGTCAGTATTCACTCTCTTGTTGAGGCTATTAAATTGTTAACTTGTTGATAAATAAAAGTATATAATATATTTTGGTTAAAAGCTGGATTATTCATTTGGAAATACTCTAATAGGCTATCTTGAAATAAATACCGATTAATCTATCATTCACTCCGTCTTAGGATATAAAGGATAGGGAAGCGCTGTTGACGGAACAACCGCTAGAAAGGACTTTTGGCGTTGAGGGACAGAATCAAAGATTGATTTGCAGGCGTTTAAGGGAGTGATTGAAGGATTGTTTTCAATTTGGAATGAAATGGTCGATAAGGATTTCGGACAATAAATCAGGAATAGCTGAAAAGGAGTTTCTAAGGATCAGACAGACACGAAGGATTGTGCGGTAAGGATTGAGTCTAACAAGGAAAGTGCTTTAAGGATTAAGCGACTAGAGCAAAAGGATTAGCTCGTAGGAAGTCGGAATATATAAGGGAGCCAAAAGGAACTGGCAAAGGATTATACTGGGACAGATTGAAAGAAGATTAGAAAAGGCAACTTTGTAAGAAGTTGCCTTTTTTATTTGCCCATCGAAAATGAATTCACTTGCATCCCAATGCTTGCTCATTGAAAATACCAATATTCAACCACTGAAAAGACTAATCGGTATGACGCTATCACTTGATTTCGCCAAGCTTTCTCCGTTAATTAGCTGTCAGACGCTTATCCTGACGCCAAATGCACGTACTCAAAAAGCGGTTTATTCAGGTCAACTAATAAAATCAGCTGAAAATCAGGTGATTGAGTCTATCGATGTTCGCTCTTTGACCCAATGGCAAGATCAACTGTGGTCTGAACTTTCATTTTTTCAAACCCTTCCAAAAAGGTTATCAAATCTTGCAATAAAATCTTGGTTAGAAAAACAGGTTCGGCAGGAACCTGCCTGGACCTTGACCAATCCATCGGGTGTCGCAATCAAGGTAATGGAAGCTTACCAAAACCTCATTCAATGGCAGCTTTGTTTAGACGATATAAAAGGCCATCAAAGTACTGAAATTGATTATTTTAAAATATGGATTGTTAAGCTTCAGAAATTTTGTAAACAGAAAAAGCTAGTGGCTACATTTGAGGTATTGGATATTATTGCTCAGAATATAGACCAGTTATTGCCCTGTTTACCTAAACATCTTCTACTCGTTGGTTTTAATCAATTGACGCCTGATCAACAGGCATTTATTGATTGCTTACAAACTAAACAAATACAGGTGGATAGTATCGATTATAAATCACCACTAAAGAGTGCTTGTCAAATCGGATTTACCGGCCTGCGACAAGAGCTCGATTTTGCGGCAGACTATGCAAAAAAGTATCAACAAAAAGGTGATTGTGTCGGAATTGTGGTTGAGCAGTTGGCAAGCCACCTTGAAGAAGTGCATCAAGCCTTTAGTCATGTTTTTCAAGCTGAAGAGTCAAAGCCTTGGATTGCCCTAAGTAAGCCTAAATATAACGTTTCTGCCGGTTTCGCATTGTCAGATCAACCACTAGTAAAAACGGGTTTATTATTACTCAAACTAAAGGCGAACCGGATCAGTTTGGAAGAGCTTCATTTCCTCAAAAATACGCCTTTTATCGATTGGGGGGGGGATCGTCAGTCGATCCAGTTTTTTTTGCAGCAACTTTGTTTAAATGCTCGCAAAAATTATTCGATTGATTTTTTACTCAAATCAATCGAGGCAAATGATCAACCGGAAAAACTCAAAGTATTAAAAAAACGGTTGCAACAAGTAGAAAAAATGAATAATAAAATGCTACCCATCACTCAGCATATCGAGCAATGGCGACAGAATTTGTCTCTTTGGGGATGGGCAGAATTGACCAACTTAAATGAATTTGAAGTTCAAGCCAAAAACACCTTACTTAGCTTGATAGAAGACTGTGGATTGTTGAGTGATCTTTATGACAAAATTTCCTCAACAGAGGCGATTGATTTCCTCAATCAATCCAGTCAACAATTAGCTTTTCAAATTGCTAGTGATAGAACCAATGTTCATATTCTTGGTATTTTGGAAGCAAGCGGTTTACAGTTTGACCATTTAATAGTGATTGGATTTAATACAGGTAACTGGCCGCAAAAAAACAAAATCAATCCTTTTTTGCCCTTGGATTTACAAAGAGATAAAAATATGCCTGGCAGTTCTGCAGAAAGGGAGTATGAATACGCTCGAAACCTGTCTAATAGTTTATTAAATTCGGCTAAACACATCATTGTTACATCAGGTGAAAGCGATACTGAAAATAAGCTGACTACAGCGCCGTTTTTTTCTCATTTACCTTTGTCTAAAGTAAGTGATTTGGGTGAAGAAAGGAAAGATCACTATCCTGAGCCTGATTTCATTTGGGTAGAAGATTCCAATATTGATTTGTCGACCACAGAAATACGAGGCGGCGCTTATTTACTGAGTGATTATGCTAAGTGTCCCTTTAAATCGATTGCAACTTTTCAGTTAAAATTACAAGGCTATCAAAGCCCGGAAGTTGGGGTTGAAGCAAAAACTAAAGGCAGTTGGTTACACGAAACGATGGAACTCATTTGGCAGGCCTTAGGCACTCAAAAAACATTATTGAATATGTCTCAATCTCAACTGGAAGAGTTGGTTATCAATTCTCTACAAAACGCGCTACAAAAACATCAAGCTTATCTTTTGGCCACCACCGATCAAGCAATTATTGATCTTGAGAAAAACAAGTTGGCAGCACTTATTTTCGAATGGTTAGATATTGAAAAAGAACGGACTGATTTTACTGTACAACAATTGGAGGCAGAATATGAATTGGTTATCGAACCGCTAAATTTAAAATTTCGAGTCGATCGGATTGATTGCAATAATAAAGGGCAGATAGAAATTATCGACTATAAGACTGGTAAAACAGAGGTGAAAAACTGGTTTGGAGTGAGGCCAACCGAAGCGCAAATGCCAGCTTATATATTGTCTATGAAAGAACAGCCAATTTCAGGTATCAACTACGCTAGGCTAAAAGCTGGTGAAGTGGCCCAATCAGGATTGATTTTTGAATCGGATCATCATCCGATCAATCAGGTTGATCATTCTCTGAAAGAAAAAAAATCAGTTCCACTTAAAAACAATAATATTAAAAACTTTGAAGACTTAGTCAAGCAATGGCAAATATCATTGGCTAGAATGGCGGCGGGTATTTATAGCGGATATATGTCGGTATCACCGAAAGACAAAAATAAATCCTGTTTGTATTGTGAATATAAAGCTATTTGCAGAATCAATGAACCACAACCTGAAAGCATTACTGAATGGAACCATTCAAAAACATTAACCCTATCGACTCCAAAGAAAGGAGGGGGGGAATGTCTAGTTTAAATCCTCAGGTAATCGATCAACCCGTACGAGATGAACTGCTTAATATTTCGCAATCTTTTATTGTTCAAGCGCCAGCTGGTTCAGGTAAAACAGAGCTGCTTACTCAAAGAATTTTGGCATTGCTTGCTTCGGTTAAAAAACCAGAAAGTATTTTAGCCATTACCTTTACCAGAAAAGCCGCAGCGGAAATGCGCGAAAGGGTGATGAGCGCTTTGTCTTTAGCACAAAAGGATGCACCTAAAACTAGTCACGAGTATGTACGTTGGAAGTTGGCCAGAGCGGTCTTAGAAGTTGATCGACAACAAGGCTGGAATTTAATGGCTAACTCCGGGCGGTTAAATATTTATACTATTGATGCGCTTTCGGCCAGTTTAAGTAGTGCTCTGCCTCTGTTATCGCAAACGGGTACTATTCCTGCAATAGAAGAAAAAGCCTACCATTATTATGTCCAGGCTGCTGAAAGGATGTTAGCTTCTATTAAAAATAACGATGAGGTTGCTGAAAATATCAAAACCTTATTGATCCATAAAGACAATAATTTAAAACAGGTAATAGATTTGATCGCCCAGTTGCTGGCCAAACGATTGCAGTGGTTAGGACGGATATCGGCTAAAGATCATCAATTGACCTGTGAGCAATTATTTGACTCGCTCAATATTATTATTGAAGAAAAACTTCAGTCGGTTTATGGCCAATTTCCGGCAGATATTATTGCTGAGTTGCCGCCGCTTTTGGAACAAGCCTCAAAGGTCTTAAAAGAGAGTGGAAAATGTAAGTTAGTCAATTTGTTAGCCGTTGGTCAAGTTGGAGCGATCGGACGTCCCATTGATTCAGATCTAGTATTGTGGAAAGCTATTGCTGAGATGATGTTAACTTCTAACAAATCGAAACCGGCATTTTATAAAAGCCCAACAAAAAATAACGGATTTCCGGTCGCCAAAGATGCTAACAATGAGGCGCAGGCAGAAAAATTTATTAGTCACAAACAAGGTTTAAAAAAGATCCTAACCGATCTATCGAATCATCCTGAATTAGCTCAAGCATTAAATGATATCCGTCTGCTGCCAGATAATATTGAATCTGCAATTGAAAATCCTGTTTTACAATCGGTGATTCAATTATTGCCAATTGCTGCCAGTCATCTAAAGCTGGTATTTCAGGAATTTAATATTCTTGATTTTAGCGAATTGAGTTTGTCTTCTCTGAGCGCGCTAAGCTGTGAGGATACACCAACCGATGTAGCACTCGCGTTGGACTATCAAATTGAACATATTTTAGTTGATGAGTTTCAAGATACCTCATCACCACAGATAAAATTAATTGAATTGTTAACCGCCGGTTGGGACGCAAGTAGCAATAAAAGCCTATTTTTAGTGGGTGATCCGATGCAGTCTATTTACCGGTTTAGAGATGCTAATGTCAGTTTGTTTATGAAAATTGTTAAGCGAGGAGTAGGGCAGTTAAGGCCTCAATTTCGACAATTACAAGTTAATTTTAGATCAAATCAAAAAATAATTGAGTGGGTTAATCGGCAGTTTGTTCAGATTATGCCAGAGCAAGATGATTTAACTTTATCGGCTGTTAGTTACGCACAATCAACGGCATTTCATCAGGTTTTGTCATCCAGTCGGGTTAAATGTTGTGTCACTATCGATGCGCAAGATCATTATTTGCAAGCGAAACAGATATTAAAACGGGTTAAAAATCATTTACAGGAAAATGCACAACTCGCTAATGATGAACCTCTTAAAACGTTAGCTATATTGGTTCGTAGTCGTAGTCATCTGACTGAAATTATTGAAGCACTAAATCAGCATTCCATCGCTTATCAGGCACTAGAAATAGAACCTTTAATTAATAAAATGATTGTTAGTGATATTACCAGTTTGGCGCTCGCTTTGACCGATGTTTACGATCAGTTGTCTTGGGTGGCTTGTTTTCGTTCGCCTTGGTTTGGGGTTAAATTAAATGATGTTCGGATTATTCTGGAGCGGCTCAAAACAAGCAAAAAAAACATACCGGAACTACTCGAACAATTAGCTGGTACTAGCGAAGAAAATGAATGTGGTTTAAGTATCCAGTCTCTTAAAAGAATACAAAAATTATTGCCGATCCTCAAACATGCGATCAGGCAAAAAGGCAGAAAACCTTTTACAAAATGGTTGCACGGTTGTTTCCAAGCTGTGGGTGGATTATTGCAAATTGATATTGCTTCCGAACATCAAGATTTGCAAACTTGTATTAATACTATTAGCGAGTTTGAAAATGGCGGTGAATTGATCGATCGAGCTAGGCTTAATCAGGCACTAGAAGGGCTGTATGCGGCACCTAATCCAGATGCCGATAATCAGGTTCAAATCATGACCATCCATAAATCTAAAGGACTTGAATTTGATCGAGTGATCTTACCGAGATTGGATGCCAGAAGCATCGGGATCGATTCACCACTACTTAAATGGGCTGAAGTCGTGGATAGTCATGGTGTTGCTCACAATCTTCTTGCGGTATCCAAACAAACAGGTATGGATAACGATTCAATTTATCAGTTTATTAGTTATCTCGATCAACAAAAAGAAAAATATGAACGTCAACGAATCTTATATGTCGCTGTTACCCGAGCTAAATCAGAGCTATATTTATTCGCCAATGCCTGCGTTGATGAGAAAAATACCAGTAAAGATGAAACCGGTAATATTTACTTCAAACGTCCAACGAGCAATAGCTTTTTAGGAATGTTATGGGATGGCATCCATCAAGATTTAGAAATAATAGATACGGATGAAATAATTGATGCTTCTATAGAAGGCCAAACTTTGGCGCCCGCCAAAATGGATGAAACCGCGTTGGCGGGCCTAACAGCATTAGACAGTCAACAATTACAACTGGCCTATATATTCCCCGCACGAAAAGTAAAACAAACTAATATCGAAAATATAGAAGAAGTAAGCGAATTTTTAATTTGTGAAAATACTCGGTCAAACCAATTTGTGACAGGGAAAAATGATATCGACAATATCAAGACCGAATATCATTCTACAGCGACTATTGTAGGTAATGTCATTCATCGACAATTAGAGTGGCTTTCTAAACAAGCAATATCCGATTATATTTTATCCACAAACTGGAAAGAGATTACGGCTAGCCAGTTAATTGCTGCCGGTATTCATTCAAGTGATGGCTGTTTTGAAAAATATATTGGTTTGGTCATTAAGGCGATTTCAAATACACTGAATGATAAAACGGGACGTTTTATTCTCAAAAAACATTTAGAAGCTAAAAGTGAAATGATATTACACAAAAACATATTCGATGGTGTTTTTGTTGCCAAAGTCATTGATCGAACTTTTGTGTTCGAAGGTAAACGATGGATCGTTGATTATAAATCGGCTGAACCACAAGAGGGAGAGTCGATAGAATTATTTTTGAAAAAAGAAACGGCTCTATATATAAAACAAATCAGCGAGTACGTTGATTTGTTTAAGAACATGGAAAGTCGAAAAATTATTGCTGGTCTTTACTTTCCAATGTTTTCTCATTTTGAAAGGGTTTACGAGGATTAGTCTGGTTTTATTGATTATTCTAGGATGAGATACGCAATGATCTTAGTCGAATTAGATACCAAAATAGTTTTCGCTAATATCTTTCTTATCAATCGATAAATAAAATCCTTGTACTTCCCAATCACTCAAAACAATTCGCTTAACTTGTTTATCATTTACTATCAATTCATGAGTCGCCTGCCGATGAGTATGTCCATGTATTAACCAGTTAATATCATGTTGAAGAAAAAATGATTCAACGCTTTGTGGATTAACATCCATGATCGCCATCGATTTTTCCGATTGTGCTTCTTTACTCTGCTGACGAAGTCCCGATGCGATATCTATTCGTTTTTCAATTGGCAAAGCAAGAAACTCTTTTTGCCATTGTGGGTTTCTGACCATGGCACGAAATGTCTGATAGTCGGTATCATCGGTACAAAGACTATCACCGTGTAATAAAGCTATTTTTTTGCCAGATAAATTTAACCAATAAGGCTCTTGTAAAATCTTTCCGCCAGTTTGTTCTTCGAATTTATTAGACAATAAAAAATCACGATTACCATGAATAAAAAATAACTCTCCTTGTTGACGGCTGTACTCTTGGAATAAAAAAATTACATCGCTATAGAGTTGAGTATTTGGACTTTCGAACTCTAAATAATCATCTCCAATCCACGCTTCAAATAAATCACCCAGTACAAATAATTGGTTGCTATTAACAGCGATTTTTTGCATATAATGTTCAAAAAGCGCAAACAAGTTGGGCTTGGTTTGACATAAGTGCAGATCAGAAATGATATGAGTCGTTTGTGTCATGGTCAAAAAAGCTTTTTACAATATTTTTGGTAAAATTATTCTTCAATGGTTACGCTTTTGATAATAACGTTTTCAACCGGAACATCTTGCATACCCGATGCAAAGCTGGTCTCTACCATTTTGATCTGGTTAACGATAGCCATGCCCTCAGTCACTTCAGCAAATACACAATAACCCCAACCTTGCATCGTTTCAGCGGTAAAGTCGAGAAAATCATTATCTTTGGTATTAATAAAAAATTGTGCCGTTGCAGAATGTGGGTCATTGGTTCTGGCCATGGCGACGGTGCCAACTTTATTAGAAAGGCCATTATTTGATTCGCATTTAATAGGCGCATTAACTGATTTTTGATTCATATCGGCATCAAAACCACCGCCCTGGATCATGAAGTTCTCAATTACACGGTGGAAAATAGTACCTTCAAAATGTCCAGAATTGACATATTCCAAGAAATTTTTCACTGTTTCTGGTGCTTTTTCTGAATTTAGGGCAATTTTAATATCACCAAGATTTGTATGAATAATAACCATAATGTTGACTCGTTAACCGGAAAACCGCGATTTTACCTTAGTTTTGCTTGATACCCAAGTTGGTTTGGTGGCTTGGTTTGGCAATTGGACATCATTTCCGTTAGATCCTGATTATTTCTTTTAGAACTACAATGTTGGTGCGATTTTGATCTAAGCCTTTTATAATGGCGCAAACTAGGTATATACCTAACTAACTATTTGACCTAAAGATAAGAGACTTAAATCAGTCATGTTAAAAATCCACAATACATTGACCCAAAGCAAACAAGAATTTAAGCCCATCGAAAGCGGAAAAATTCGTATGTATGTATGTGGCATTACAGTTTATGACTATAGCCACATTGGTCATGCACGAACCTTTGTTTCTTTCGACATCATAACTCGTTATCTTCGTTTTTCTGGCTACGACCTCACCTATGTTCGAAACATAACCGATATAGACGACAAAATAATTGCTAGGGCGAGCGAAAATGGTGAAGATTATCATCAGCTAAGCGAACGATATACTGAGATAATGCATCAAGATTTTGCAGCACTCGGTATGGCTGAGCCCGATATCGAACCAAAAGCAACCGACTCAATTGCGGAAATTATTGAGACTATTGAAAGCCTTATTGATAAGGGGTTTGCCTATCAGGGTGCTAGTGGTGATGTTTATTACAACGTACCTAAATTTGAAAGTTATGGCAAATTAAGTAAACAGAATCTGGAGGCATTGCAAGCGGGGGAACGGGTTGAAGTGGCTAGAGACAAGCAAAATAGCATGGACTTTGTACTTTGGAAAATGTCAAAATCTGGCGAGCCAAAATGGGATTCACCTTGGGGCGAAGGACGGCCCGGCTGGCATATTGAATGTTCAGCAATGACAAAAAAATGCTTAGGTAAACATTTTGACATTCACGGTGGCGGCTCTGATTTACAATTTCCCCATCATGAAAATGAAATCGCTCAATCGGAAGCGGCAAACGGCTGCGTGTTTGCCAATACCTGGATCCATACCGGCATGGTGCAAGTGGACAAAGTCAAAATGTCCAAATCGTTGGATAATTTCTTTACGATCAGAGAAGTACTCAAAAAATACAGAGCAGAAACCATCCGCTATTTTATGCTTTCCAGCCATTATCGTAGCCAGCTCAGTTATGGTGAAGATAACCTAGATTCTGCGGACGCAGCATTGGAACGTTTGTACCTGTCATTGCGGGATTTAGATTTATCCAATTTACCTGAGGTGGATGAATCCAGTCACTATATTGTCAAATTTAAAGTAGCGATGGATGATGACTTTAATACCCCGGAGGCGGTAGCGGTATTATTTGAAATTGCAAAGGAGCTCAATCGAAGTAAAAGCGAACATCCTGAAAGCACCGGTTCGCTGGCAGCCATTTTGATCAAACTTGGTCGTGTTCTTGGTATTGTTCAACAATCCCCCAACGAATTTCTAACCGCATCGGTGGGTGAGGAAACTCAGGATGTTCAATTAATTGAGCAATTGATTGTTGAACGGAAGCAAGCCAGAGAAGATAAAGACTGGGCCAGAGCCGATGAAATTAGAGATCAATTCAATCAGATGGGGATTGTGCTAGAAGATAAAGATGGTAAAACCACTTGGCGTCGCTCTTAATGGGCTTTATCAAGGTGGAGAGCTATCTGTCGCTCCCATCTTCTTTCCAGTTTGCCTAGCTTTCCTCCAGAAATAGTATTTTAGCGAACGCATGTATGCTGAAATAATTCAATTAAAACAATAAGATAAAAGAATTCTCAAAAGGTCGTACCAGTTCGACTAACTAAACAAGGGATAATGGCGCCAAATTTATCTTAGTCCACCCAAAATAGTCTGATAATAATCACCGGACTGTCATAAGAAGGTCGCATAACATGAGCCGTACAGAAAGCTTTACTCGAGGAGATTTGATCACATGCGGAAACGGAGAGCTTGTAGGTTCCGCTTCTGAAGGTCGTCCTTTAGCTCGACTACCGTTACCGAATATGTTGATGATGGATCGTGTCGTAAAAATATCTGATGAAGGTGGTCGCTACGGTAAAGGTGAAATTATCGCCGAGTTAGATATAACACCTGATTTATGGTTTTTTGATTGTCATTTTAAAACAGATCCAGTAATGCCTGGTTGTTTGGGCGTTGATGCCATGTGGCAGTTGTGTGGCTTTTATTTGTCATGGAATGGTAGTCCGGGAAAAGGCCGTGCGTTAGGTTCTGGTGAAATTAAATTTTTTGGTCAAGTATTACAAACGGCGAAAAAAGTCACTTATAAAATTGACGTGCGCCGGATCATTAAACGCGGATTAGCGATGATCATTGCCGACGGTTCTGTTGCTGTTGACGGAAAAGAAATCTATACCGCAAAGAACTTGAAAGTTGGTCTATTCGAATCGACAGAAAACTTTTAATACTATTGATCTAGGTTGAATCAGGCGACAGTATATCTTTTAAAAAGAGGAATTAAAATGAAACGAGTAGTGATCACCGGGATAGGCATTGTGTCCTGCCTTGGTAACGATGCCGAAACGGTTACTCAGTCATTGAAGGATGGTAAATCAGGTATTACCTTTAACGAAAAATATAAAGAAATGGGGCTTCGTAGTCATGTTTGCGGTCGTCCGGATATCGATATTACCGAGCATATCGACCGTAAAGTTCGCCGATTTATGGGCGATGCCGCTGCTTATGCTTATATTTCAATGGCTCAAGCGATCGAAGATGCGGGCTTAAGTGATGATCTTGTTTCCAATGTCCGTACTGGATTGATGTTTGGTTCGGGAGGGGGCTCGCAAAAAGCTCAAACAGAAGCGGTTAATACTTGTATCACCAAAGGGGTAAAACGAGTTGGTCCTTATGCCGTGCCTAAAACAATGACTAGTACTACTTCAGCATGCTTAGCCACGCCTTTTAAAATAAAAGGATTAAATTATTCCATTGTTTCTGCCTGTGCCACTAGCGCACATTGTATTGGAAATGCTTATGAGCAAATTCAAATGGGTAAGCAGGATATTATTTTTGCTGGAGGCGGTGAAGAAGAAGATTGGCGCTTAACCCTTTTATTTGATGCGATGGGCGCCTTGTCTTCAAAATATAACGAAACACCAGAATTGGCTTCAAGACCTTATGACGAAACTAGAGATGGCTTTGTTATATCCTCAGGCGGTGGCACCTTGGTATTAGAAGAGCTGGAGCATGCAAAGGCTCGTGGAGCCAAAATTTATGCGGAAATTGTTGGATTTGGCGCTACTTCTGACGGTTACGATATGGTCGCACCATCTGGCGAAGGTGCTGTCAGATGTATGCAACAAGCTTTGTCCACCGTTGATGGTGAAATCGATTACATTAATACCCACGGCACCAGCACTCCAGTGGGCGATACTGCAGAACTCAGTGCAATCAATGAATTATTTGCCGATAAAATACCGAAGATTGGCTCTACTAAATCCCTAGCGGGCCATTCTTTAGGGGCCACCAGCGTACATGAAGCTATTTACAGTTTGTTAATGATGCAAAATAATTTTATTGCTGGTTCAATTAATATAGAGCATATCGACCCACTTGCAGCCGATTTGCCAATCGTTAAACAAACTGAAACCGCCCAACTCAATCGGATTCTATCCAATAGCTTTGGATTTGGCGGTACCAACGCCAGTTTGGTATTTCAGCGATACTAATCATTACGCTTAAACCTAGAAAAATCAGTTGAAGCGCAGGATAGCACTCTTTCCACGACTTCAACTGATAATTCTAGGTTAAATTAGCCACTCGCTAAATAGGTACTATTGATCTTTTTTATTGGCAATAAAATATATCAATAATACGATTTACGCCATTTTTCAATTATCTGATAGAATAGCGGTATGTTAATTTAAAAAAATCAGTTGAAGCACGAAAAATTGCGCCAGCCTACAGCGCCCTAACTATGTAAAAAATTAATTCGTCACCAGCAAGGTGGCAACATTATTTTTAGCTACATCATGCGCTCTAGCATTCTTTCCACAACATCAACTGAGATTCTCAGATTAAGGAATAACTTTGAGCCAAAATCATTAAAATAAGAATTCAGCATTGACCGATGTATAAAGCCTTTCGAACGATAAATCTTTTTGTATGCTTGCTTTTGTTGGGCGGTATTTCACTGCAAGCTGGAGCATTAGAAGGTGTACTGGAATTGGATGATATTAATCAAATTTATTACCCAACTTCAGAAGTTAAAGTTTATGAATCGATGGATCGTCAGAGTTTGATTAGCGACATCCGCCGCTTGGAGAAATCTGCATGGAAGACGTTTGATTCTTCAAAGGAACTTTTTCCTGATAAAACTTACTGGTTCAAATTAAAACTTCATACAACGCAGACAGATCAGCGTTGGTTGATATCTTCTGGATTTTGGCACTATAGTCAGCTATTTAGTCTCAATGATCAAAACCAATGGCAAACCCATAATCTGAGCGTATTTGTACCTTTAAAAGAAAGAAAAATAAAAAATAACCTACCGTTTGTCTCGTTTACACTTGGTATTGAAACAAAAGAAATTTTTATCAAATCGCGAGGCTTCCGCTATGGGCGACCAGCCAATTCTCAACACTTGATGGTTATTTCAGAAACCCATCTTCAACAAGTTGAAAAAAAACAGCTCCATTTTCAAGGTGGCTTTTTGGGTTTTACTTTTGGGTTGGCGGGATTTCATTTGGTACTCTGGTTTTGGTTTAGGGAAAAAACTTATTTATGGTTAGTCGCGTCCGCAGTTGCATCGCCCATTTTTTTTCACGCAATGTATGGTTTCGGTTTTACACTTTTTTGGCCCACATTGCCTGTGTGGAATGAATACTCTCCCGCTATTTTGGGTAATATCACCGCAGCCGTTTATTTAAGATTTGGTGTCTGTTATTTAAACCTCGGTACCCATATGCCTCAATTAGAGAAAATCGTCACCGTATTATTGTATACCAGTCTATTTACCGGGCTAGCAGTCTTCCAGCAAACCAAATGGTTGCTCTCTATTTCATCTTTAATTTTAATGACAACCTCCATTCTTATTTTACAAGCAAGCATAAAAATGTCCTTTAAAGGGATCCGCTATGCGTGGTATTTTGTAGCCGGTAATGGCATGGTTTTGCTCAGTTTTATTTTGTGGGCGCTTCTACAAGTTGAAATGATTGAACCCAACACTTTCCCCCTTTCAGTAAAAAATATCACTCAGTTAGCCTCTGGTATTCAAGGTGTGTTTTTGGCACTAGGAATGATCGATAGAATGCAGTCAATGAAACAAACTATTTTAGAGTCCAAGCTTCAACGGGAAAAATTAGTGAGAATGCAAGCGGAACAAACTCAAAGGTTGATGCAAGTTCAAAATGCTGAATTAGCATCAGCCAACTACGCATTGAAAGAGGTTGATCAATTAAAAGATGATTTCCTAGCAAAAACCTCACATGAACTGAATACGCCATTAAATGGGATCATAGGATTATCGGAAATATTGTTGGATGAGCAGGCTGATTTCAATGAAAAAGATAAAAGAGAATACTTGGAGCTTATAGCTTCTAGAGGTGAACACCTTAGAGTTTTAGTTTTGGAATTATTAGAATTTGCTCAAACTCGCCGCGATGTAGTTAAATTGTATCCCGAACAGATTAACGTAGAATCTCACGTTAAAAAAATCTTAATAACTTTTACTCAGGCAGCTCAAAATAAAAATCTTAATTTGGTCTTCGATGATAAACAACAAGCATTAGTTTATGTAGATGCTAGAAGATTCAGGCAAATTATATCTATCCTGATCGACAATGCGATTAAATATACAGACAAAGGAACGATAGAAGTAAAGCTTCAAACTAACGAACAGGAAACAACAATTGTCGTGTCAGATAGCGGGATCGGTATTAAGGAAGAAGACCTGCCACATGTTTTTGAACCTTTCAAACAAATCATTGATACCACGCGAATAAGAGAAGGCGCGGGCTTAGGTCTGTCTATTTGTAAACACCTAGTTGAATTACATGATGGACGGATTGAAATCGAATCTGCTGAAGGAATAGGGACATCGTTTAGAGTTACTTTGCCAACCAATGGAAATGAATAAAAATAAGCCCAATCAAGTTAAACTGATTATTCAGGTTAAAAAATATGTAAATGATAATGAGGTCAAAATACACTTAGATTAAATGGAAAAATTAGATGGATTAGTCACACAACACCATCATTTACATAAAGAATTTCAATGGGTATATATATTTGGGCCTTAGTGCCGGACTTCGAGGCTGTAGTAATTAATTTTCCTGAGATGTGTTCGACTCGATTCCTGATGCTAATTAGCCCGGTGCCTTTTTTAAGGGTTTTATCAAAGGCTGCTTTTAGTTTATCTTTTGGAATTCCAATACCGTTGTCACACACTGTAATTACTAATACATCTGTTCCTAGGGAAAAATCAACATCGACTAGGTTGGCCTCAGAATGCTTAATAATGTTAGCCGCTAATTCACAAAATATTTTTTCGAGGTTGAATGTGACGGCATAGACTATTTTTTGGGGGACTTTAACTAGCGAATCTTCAATAGAGGTGTTTGGGTTATTGGTCTGGAAAGTCCAGTTTGATTTAATTTCACATAAAGAAAATGTCTCGCCAATCTCATGCTTAGTTTTTTTGAAGAAATCAATCAAAGTAATGGTCATTTTGGAGTTGTCAGTAAAGACATCTCTTAAGTCTGAGAGTGCAATGTGAAGATTTTGTTCTAAGTCAAGGCGATTAATCTTTTTAGTTTTCTTTATTGAACTAACCATTGATACCAGCTTGCTGGCCACTCCATCATGTATGTTTTGGCGTATAGTCTCTTTTTCTTTGTGCAGCAGTAATTGCTCTTCTCTTTTAACATCAGTTGTTTTTTCTTTTAAGTCATATTCAATGATTAAAACCAAAAAACTTACCAAGTAAATAAAAACAGAATGATGAACATAAAAAGTATGTGAATGCATAATATTTAATATTTTAGATAAGTCGTAGGACATTAAAAGCAGCCATGTAGAAAGATTGGTTGTCAATAAAATTAGTTGTAAAGCGCTAAAGTTTCTTGAAATTTTGAAAAACACATACAAAGTATAGAGAAAAGCCAAGACGGCAGATATGCTAGAAAGGTAGTTCATAATTAAGTCGGTATTAATAGAAAATAGTATTTTAATAAGAGTTAATAAGCTGATAATGCTGCAATTAATGAGGATGAAATGGTTTAAAGTGCTGTTTTTCTTGTAAGACAATATATTGATTATTCTAAGAAAAAAATACGCAAACCAAACGATGCAAAGCTGCATAAGTACACCGATCAAGCTCGGGCTGCTATTGGGGTTATAGGTTACTAGCATCAGTGCACAATAGAGCGCCCAACAAAAAGCAGTGATGGCGTAAAGTTGATAAAGTTTATTTTGTCTGCTAACAAACAGAAGAAATCCGATCAAGCATGAAAAAAACAAAATAGCCGATTCAATTCGAACCGCAATAACAGACCATAGATACTGTTTTTGATAATGAGGCGATAATAAATCAGACTTATTAATATATATATCACTTAAATAGCCAGAATTTGAAAAAGTAGTTCCGGAAATAATGGTGATTTTATTTTTGCCACTCTTTAGTAAAGTGCGATTAAAGGAGAGCAGAAAGGGGGTTCGCCAGTTTCTTGTAACTCTTGGTGAAAAAACACCTGTTGAACCGATAAAAAGTTCATTAATATAAATTTCCATGTTGTGTCTATAGCCAGGAATGTAGATGCTATATAAGTTGTAATCTAAGGATGCCATGTTGAATTCTATTTGATATGCGGCAAAAAAATTATTGTTAGTTTTTTTTGGCCAGTGATGTGGTAGATTGATTTGTTTGTACTCATCTGTCAAATCGAATTCTTTTTCTGGGGCCGTTAAATATTTAAAATAAACTTTTTTATTTTTGAGCTCTGAGAGATTGGAATTTGGACTACTCGTCTTAGTGATCAAAAAACCGATTGAAAGACCGGCTATTATAGAACATAAAATGATAATTAGACGCATAAAGTGAAGTTTTCATTTTTAATCAACTGTAATGGCACCATGTTTAAATACCTTATATGCGGCTTCATTTTTTGACTTGACATTCATTTTTGAGTATAAACTTTTAACATAAGATGAAACGGTACTTAGTTGTAAGTTCAACTGAGATGCAATATCTGAATAACTATGTCCTATACAAATCAGTCTTAGTACATCTTTTTCTCGAGGAGTTAAATTAAAATAATTAGATTGGTACGCTTTATTAGAAATTGTTTTTTCACTATCGAGTAAATATCTTGCCATTTTAGGACTGATATAGGAATGACCATTTAAAGTTTTCGATATGGTATCAAGAATATCAACCTCTTCTGCATCCTTCAAAATATAGCCGTCAATACCGTACCTAACACATTTCAAAAAAAATTCAGAATCATCAAATATTGTAAAAACCAATTTTTTTGCACTAGGCTGCATAACGGTCAAATATTCAACTAATTCGAAGCCACTTCCATCGGGTAAACCAATATCAATGATCGCAAGATCGATCAGATTGTTAGAGCAATAATGTTTTGCGGTTGTTAAATAGGTGAAACTTTCAAGCAGGTTAAAGGATTTCGAAATTAACTCGCTAAGATATTTATTAATACTCAAATCATCTTCAAGTAAAAGCAAGTGACTCATTTTATTTTCTCAATAGCTTAATTTAAAGTGGAATTCTATTGCCGCTGGCTTTTTCGCAGATAATCTTGACTTAAACTCAAATTTAAATCAAGGACATAGTCTACAGATTTAGTTTGGTTGTAGTTAATTGTATTTTGTGTGACTAAGTTCACAAAATAGGCTGTAACCCCCTAGTTTAGGGGTAAAGGAAAAAACACTATGCGAGTAACATCACGCACAATATCATTATTGAAATCAGTTTTACATTGAGGGATATCCATGAAGTACAATTTAGATAAGTTTTTTTTTCCGAGACGGCCATTATCTTTAATATGGGCTGTTATTTTATTTACCTTAACCGCATGTGGCGGTAGCTCCGGTGAAGAAGAGGAGGAGGGTGACAATTCGGTTGTCAATGTCACCCCGGTAGCGGAAGCTCAATCTGTCACTACGATGGAAGGTACTGCGGTTGCCATCACCTTAGTCGGCACCGATGCCGATGGTGACACTTTAACTTACAACATTACCAGTCAACCGGCCAATGGAGATTTAACCGAGACCGCTCCTAACCTTATCTATACCCCCATCAATGACAGTTTTGTTGGTAATGACAGTTTCACTTTTACGGTCAACGATGGCACCGATACCAGTAGCACCGCTATCGTCAATATAACCGTGGCCGCCGTGTCGACCAATACAGCGCCTCAAGCAATGGGGCAATTGCTGACGATGACACAGGGTACCAATATGACCATTACCCTAACGGGGACCGATGTCGATAATGATCCACTGACGTACGCAATCGTTAACGATCCTGCCAATGGATCTTTAACCGGGACCGCTCCTAACCTCATCTATACCCCCATCAATGACGGTTTTGTTGGTAATGATAACTTCACTTTTACGGTCAACGATGGCACCGATACCAGCAACTCGGCGACAGTGGCCATTGAAGTGACCGCGGCCTCACCGATAACCATTACTACCACGACGTTACCCGATGGAAAAGAAGGGGATGTTTATTCTCAAGCTTTAGCGGCCAGTGGGGCCAATAGCTATGATTGGCAAGTGGTGGCGGGCAACCTACCTGATGGACTCACTTTAAATGGCTCGTCAATTGGCGGTACCCCAACGGTGAACGGAACTTTTGAGTTTACAGTGGAAGCGACAGACAGCAACAACACGGCGCGCACCGATCATCAGTCATTCACTTTGCTGATAGCTCAACCAGACTCAAACGAGCTAGCCATTGTTTCAACCTCATTAACGGGCGCAGTGGTTGGGCAGGATTACAACGAAAGCTTAAATGGTAGCGGGGGTGAGTCATCCGGTTATACTTGGAGTTGGGATCAAGGTAACCAAGTGGCGGGATTATCACTAAACACGAATGGCACCATCAGCGGGATCGCAACGGGAGACACTTCCAGTTACCCTGTTAACATCACATTAAGCGATGGTTCCAGTAGTGTTAGTCGGCCATTCACCTTACAAGTGACCGACACCAGTGTGGCTAGTGTCTGTCAGGATTCTGGCGCGGTGATAGATATGTCATTAGATGGCCCAGCTAGCAGCCCTCAAATCGGGATCAATCTAACCACAAACCGGATCTCCGGTATCGCTCCCTTGTCGGTCTTCTTTGATGCGGCCAATACCACTCATACCGACAACAACGTTGATCCCTTTTTAGATCTACATTACCAATGGTACTTTCATGATACCGCGGCCTACAGCTCAGGCACTTGGAAATATTCATGTAAAAGCAAAAATCTCGCCACCGGCCCCTTGGCGGCGCATATTTTTGATGATCCGGGGACCTATCAAGTTCGCTTAACCGTAATGGACCGTAATGGCAACCAAACCTCCACCACGGTGGATATCACGGTTGAAAGCCCGGAGAGCTTAACCACTTATTGTGTGGCGGATGTCAGCGGTAATGGTGGTGATTTTATGGGTTGCCCATTGGACACCAATAGTGATGGTAACTGTGACGTGACGCCCAACCAGTGTGTTGATGAGAGCAATGCGGTCACGGCTACCAATGGGTTGCTCAGTGGTGGCAATCAAGTCTTGTTTCGGCGTGGGGACATTTTTGATGCGCCGACCGTGGGCTTTCGGATCACCGGTAATCAAGGGATCTTGGGTTCTTTTGGAGCGGCCGAACAACCCAATCCCGTCTGGCAATTCCAAGCGTTTGCTAACCCTAACGATCAAGTTACGGCGTTGCGCTTTAAAAATGCATTTGACTGGCGTTTTATGGATATTGATCTGATTGGAGATAATACCTTTTCTGAGACCACTAGTGCCATTTCAATGGTTGAGTCCAGAAATATCTTACAGTATCGAATAGATATGCGTCATTGGAAGAATCTAGGTGGCGCAACGCATGAACGATGGGATAACGATCTTCTTCCTATTCCTGGTAACGTTGGGTTAGACTTTTTCTGTGAGAACCTCTTTTTTGTTGATATAGATTATAGCGAACGATATCAAGGCACTCTTGGTGGATGGGCGATATATTTTCAAATGGAAAATTCTGCCGTCATGGGAGTTTTTATTGAGTCCCAAAGAGATGCTGAAGGTATTTACCGTAGTAAACATTCGAAGAAAGTGTTGATCCAGCATAATCGTTTTGAAGATCCTGGAGCCTCTAAGCAAAATATTTCACTGCGTACCTGTGAAAAAGGCAATTCGTTGTGTACTCCATCCTTGTTTTCAGAAGATGTGATCATCTCTGATAATGTTTTGATTTCATCCAATGACACTTCACCTATTCAGATCACACCGGGTCCTCAGGGGCGTCACATTATTGAACGTAATTTTATTCATTACGATGAAACGATGTTGTGGACTAGCTTAATGGCCATGCAGCTTGGACCGGACGTAACTGGTGTGGTGGTTCGGAACAATATTCTTGATATGACGCTACCTAGTATCACCGGTAATGGAGCGAGTTTACTTACCGGCGCGAACGATCTAAAGGTCTATAACAACACCCTATACTGGAATAACGATGGAGGTCATATAGTGACATGTTTTTATGTCGTTAATGGCCTTTGTTCAAATAATCTGGTTTATGGTTTAGGGCCAGAGATTAACGGTGACATTGGTTCAGGCACGGTTGCCGAAAACAACCTGTCTAATGTTGATTTTAGTGGATCACCGTTTCCCGCGGTAATTACAGAGCCGCCTTTGCCGCAACAGTTTGTGCCAGTGGGCAGCCAAATGCCTAGTGGGACTACTTTGGTTGCGCCCAAAGCGATTGATGATTTCTTTGGCAATATCCGCCCGTTGGATAGCATTAGTGTGGGCGCTGCGGAATATCAGTAGTTAAACAACAAGCGTTCCATGGTGTTGTGGTTAATCACAACGCCATGGGTGCGCTCAACCATTCAATTAACATTAAAAAAAGGTGAATCTAAATGAGTCTACTAATATCCATAGCCAAGCCTATTAAGCAGAATTTTTTCCGCTTTTGTGCGCTAGTGTTTTTTTGTGCTTCCAATCAACTTTTTGCCGTTTCCAAAGCGCCAGATCCTTATACTCATCAACCCTATGCCTACGAAGAAATGAGCTACAACGTCAATGTTGATGGGGTTTCTTATTATGTGAGAGGTTTTTTACCAAAATTGAACGGGAAATCAGCGCCCATGACTAACCGACCATTAGTGATTATTATGCATGGACATGGTTATTCATCCCCTGCTGACCCCAGTGGTAATGGGCATCACTGTCCTGATGACGCTTGTTACATCGAATTGGCTAAACATTTGGCTAGAAATGGTTATGTGGTGATCCGTCCTGATTGGGATTCTGGAGACTATAGCCATGGAGATACAGAGTTTCAATTATTGTCCGCCCAAAAGGCCCTGATTGCTAATATCCAAATGGTTTACGGACTTTATGATGCCAATCTTTCCGATAAAATCGCATTAATAGGCCATAGTGTGGGTGGTGCGGGTATTGTTCGCTATGCCAATGATGTGAATGGCTTTATAATCAATGGAAAATCACTTAAGCTCAAATCTTTGATAAGTATGGGAGCCAGTGTAAAGCCGTTAGGTATGGATGAAACAAAGTCCTTGTACAGAGTAACCCGTTCTTTTTTGACCATGGATACCGCACATGATCGTGATAGTTGGGGAGCAAAATATGATAATGTAATGAAAACCGGATTTAAACTACTTGATGATGCTGGGTTTGAAGGATCCATTTTTGGCTCGGTAGCATCCAATTTTCCGACTCGGGATTCTTTATTTTTCTATAGATCCGATGCGAATCAGAATACTTCACCTTTTAGTCATAAGTCATTCACTGTAAACAAAGCCGTTATAGGTTATGCGGTTGCTTATTTAAATCTACACGTTAATGGCGACAATCGATATCAATCTTACTTTAAACACAAGCTTAGACCCAAAGGTCTACCAGAAAAACTTGAGATATACCAGCAGCATATGGAACCGGAAAAACGGGTGGTGGCCAATTTCAAGCAAAAAAGCCGTCACTATTTATATAATAATAGTGGCACCCGGGTGGGGAGGATCCGTAAAGAATTGGGAGGAGGTAATGGAACGATTAAGACCCAAGCCGGTGACAGCTGGAAAATGGATCGATTTTCACCCCATAAAACTCAAGTAATGAATGTCAGTTGGGATCGGCGTAACAGCGGAAACTCCTCAAGACTTCGATTTGTTTATTATAATAATCATCGCCCTGATGTGCGCGATTATCGTTATTTAAGTTTTCGTATTTCACAACGTACTTCTGGATTTGATTGGCCAGATCGGGTTAACCCCGAAGGGGATCCGATGGATTTTTATGTACGTTTGTTTCAGAGTAACAACCGTTATTCTCGATTGGTACCATTGAGTGAATACGGACAAGAAGTACCCTATCCAAAAGTACGCAGACAACTTGTCGCTGGCAGCGGCGGTACGTACATGGACGTAACCAAACACGTCATGCATACGGTTTTATTACCGTTAAAGGCATTTACCAAAGACAACGGCCAAAAACTGGACCTCCGCCAACTAAAAGAAATCAAATTCTATTTTACCGGAAAAGGGGCCATTACACTGGATAGTCTTGAATTTATTAAATAATGGCTTTGCTGAGCCATTTTAGCCTTTCTAAAAGGTGACTTAGCGCACAAAACGATAACATCCCCCCCAATATAGGGGGGGTAAAAAAAAACGATTATCGATATTATCCGTTTGGGTTAATTTCAGTGGGTTTTATTGTCTGTAATTAGTTAAGTCCATACCTCATTATCAAATATTATAGGATGTTATTTTGAATTGTTATCAACGATTAAGAACGCGATGTTTTTTACCACTAAGCTCCACTCACCGACAACCTTTCATTAATAATATCGTGATTAATGGCTGTATGTTATGGCTCTTACTGGCCTTAACCGCATGTGGCGGTAGCTCCGGTGAAGAGGAGGAGGATGACAATTCGGTTGTCAATGTTGCCCCGGTAGCGGAAGCTCAATCTGTCACTACGATGGAAGGTACTGCGGTTGCCATCACCTTAGTCGGCACCGATGCCGATGGTGACACTTTAACTTACAACATTACCAGTCAACCGGCCAATGGAAATTTAACCGGGGCCGCTCCTAACCTTATCTATACCCCCATCAATGACAGTTTTGTTGGCAATGATAGTTTCACTTTTACGGTCAACGATGGCACCGATACCAGCAACCCGGCGACAGTGACCATTGAAGTGGCCGCCGCCTCACCGATAACCATTACTACCACAAACTTACCTCAAGGTATCATTGGCATGATGTATTCCACAACACTTGCAGCTTCTGGTGGAAGTGGAAATTATATTTGGAGTATTAGTGCAGGTAATCTCCCTGAAGGCTTAAGTTTAAGTGCAGCAGGTGTGATCAATGGGACATCAGTCGTATCGGGTGATTTTGAATTAACACTTAATGTGACGGATAGTGATAATAGTGTCAACAATGATAGTGCTGTTTTTTCAATCAATATTAGTCAAAATACAGAGGTTGGAATTGATGTTCCCGATTGGCATGATGATGTTTTACCCTCTGGTCCTGAGATTACGGCGTTGACAGACGGCGAACGCCTTATGTTGCCTAGCTGGTGTCAAACGAACTGGAGTTTTCCAAGTAATGATGCATCATGGGCCAAGTTTTATGCGTTTCCCGATCAGCCTGAGTATGGTTTTTGGGTGATCACTGGATCAAACTTTGATGCCACAAAACCAGCAGGCATGGTTATGTATCATCATGGACAAGGCGGTGTTGAAAGTAATTGTCCCTACGCCAACCCATGGTTTCATGGTTTTAGTGGCAGTGCTGAGAGCGGTGGTTTGGGTGATCAAAATCTTGTTTGGATTAAAATGTCTTATCCCGATTATCCTGGTAATCTTGACTATATGGCGTTGGCAAAATATGCGCTAGCCAGGGTGATGAAAACCTACAAAATTATTGGTGGTTGGGGAGTCAATACAGGATTTTCCTATGGTGGTCATATGATCTCTGCGTTTATTGCTGACACCGGAGGTTGGCCGTTTAATCATGTAGCCGCTGAAAGCGCGGTCATTCAAAACCGCTTTAACAGCAATTTGCAGCCAATGAGTTATCTAATTTCTGTCGGTCAGCGAGAGTACCCATGGTACGGTTTGGGGGAAAATGCGGTTGCACGTTTGGGTGAAATACAGCAATACAGCACCGCGCGAGATGTGTATTTTGAAGTGATAAAAAATGGCGACCATAATGTATCAATGACCGAAAATACGCAGCGCTTAAGTCGTGCGGCTTATTTGCGTTCTAAGTTATTTCTTACTCCTTTTATCTATCGTGATGATTACACAGAGTCGGCGTTGAAAAACATCGTTGATTCTGCACAGGCACTGAGTATGGGGAATGCATATGGACACGCTCAACAAGTGATCAATAATAGTACTGACAGTGCGGTGGTTGCCAAAGCTAACACCTTATTAAATGCTGTTGAGGCACGGGTACAAGCCATGTTTGATGAGTTGAGCAATCTATCGATCAGCGATCCTGTACTTGCTGAATACTATGCTGATATTGCTGTTGGTCAACTGCAAGCGCATTCACGTTATAATGAATTCGTACAGTTGCTTGATGGAATTCGTGGTAACGGCGAATTTCCAACCAATCAATCACTGAGTGCGCGTTGGTTTGTTGAAATTTCGGAACGTTATGTTCTATTAAATGTGGGCGGTGGTAATTGGTGTCCATTTGTTAATCCGACTCAATCTGATTATGTTAATAACGCTGTGAACGCATTGCCAGCAGGATCATTGATTGCTCGTATGGCTACTGAAACAGTGGCATTAGGTGATAACGAAGGTGGTTTCTGTCCACCACCTTAGTTAAAAACAACACATGTGCCGAGGTTGCTCTCGGTGCAATGTGTTAGTCCTCAACCTATGGCAGAACTGAATATAAATAAGGTCACTTATGAAAAAATTTAACCAGCCAATAAATCAACGAATGTTCAGAATTCAAAAAGGCTGCTTATCTAACATGGGGGTGAATGGGGTTGTTTTATTCTGTCTATTCGTTTTGAGTGCTTGTGGTGGAGGCTCTAGTGAAACCACCACCGCGCCTGATACAACAGCCCCAGTGATCACACTTAATGGTGACAATCCCATGAACGTGATCCTAGGGAGCCCTTATATTGAACCTGGCGCAACAGCGGTTGATGATCGGGATGGTGTTATCAGTGTCCGCATCACTGGCACGGTTGACACTAACACATTGGGTGTGTACAGCATTACTTATGTGGCGTTAGATGCTGCTGGTAATTCTCATATAGCATCAAGAACCGTCACAGTTATCCCCTTGGTTGATATCACGCCTCCGGTGATCACACTTAATGGTAACAATCCCATGAACGTGATCCTAGGGAGCCCTTATATTGAACCCGGTGCAACAGCGGTTGACGATCGGGATGGCGTTATCAGTGTCCGCATCACTGGCACGGTTGACATTAACACTTTGGGTTCGTATAGCATTACTTACGTCGCATTAGATGCTGCTGGCAATTCACACATAGTCTCAAGAACGGTCAATGTTATCTCTTCGGTTGCCTCTAAAAATGGAGATGACACGGATAGCTATTTTGATCGTCCTTTCGGCATTACCCTCGACAATATCAATAATCGTGTGCTGGTAACAGATCATGGGTTAGCGGCATTATTGGCTATAGATCTTGTCAGTGGAAAGCGCAGGGTTATTTCCGATAATACTACTGGTAGTGTCGAGAACCATTTTGGTCAGCCATTGGGTATTGCTCTAGACAGTGCCGAAAATCGAGCGTTAGTGGTGGACTCTAAATTAGGCGGGTTGTTTGCAGTCGATTTGACTAGTGGTGATCGCATTATTGTCTCCAGCAGTCACATTGGTTTTGGTATTAACTTAAGTGATCCACAAGGTATTGTATTAGATAGTGTCAATAAGCGTGTACTAGTGGTGGACTCTGATTTAGGTGCATTAATTGCGATTGATTTGGTTAGTGGTGATCGTACCGTTATTTCAGACAATAACATCGGTACTGGCAGAGGTTTAGTTTATCCAAGAAGTGTCATTCTCGACAGTAGCAATGGTCGTGCGTTGGTGATGGATTCAAACGGAGTGTTTGGGATCGATTTAAACAGTGGCAATCGAACGATTATTTCCGATGCTAACGCTGGTTCCGGTATAAATTTTAGCAGCCTGTTTGGTATGGCTATTGATCGTGTTAACAACCGCCTGCTGGTGGTAGATACTAATTTAGGTGCGGTTATTGCTATCGATTGGTTCAGTGGTAATCGTACCATTGTTTCCGATCAAAGCATTGGCACTGGTGTCAATTTGAAAGCTCCACGAAGCATGGTTATGGACTCAGCTAATGGTCGATTACTATTAGTTGATGTCGATTTGAAAGAGCTGGTTGCAGTCGATATTAAGCTTAATCCCAATGTTAATTCGGTGGCTGCCAGTGGCGATCGCATTATCATAAAATCAAAATAGTTCTTGAATGATCCGTTGAAGTTGTGAGAGGCCGTTGCTCTGGCGTTAGCTCTTTTGCTTCAACGGATTGTCCTAAGATATACACTTATCTGAATCAAAAAACATAATGAGGAATAAAATGAAAAATAACTATTTTGCTTTGGTGCTTTGTTTGGCCGTTAATTTAAATGTTGATCAGTGTTTTGCGGAGAATAGCAGTACCTTGTTTGGTCCTTGGCATGATCATGGATCAGAAGTCACATTGTCCGGTGCTTTTTTCCCAGAAAGTATTACAGCAGACTGGGATGGGACACTTTATGTGAGCAGTATCGCCACAGGTGAGATCGTTAAAATTCCCGCTCATTCAAGTACTCCTGAAACCTTTGTAGAGATTGGTGTCAATACTAACAGTACCGGCTTGATGGTTGATGTTTGGCGTGAGGTGTTATGGTCTTGTGATGTTGATTTATCCATGCAGTCGCCTTCAGAGTTGCGAGCTTTTAGTTTAAGCTCGGCAGAGCTGTTAGCAACTTATCCATTGCCCGATGGCGGGCTTTGTGCAGATATAACCTTGTCTGATGACGGCAGCTTGTTTGTAACGGATACCTTATTGGCGCGTGTATTAAAACTTGAAACACCGAGCCATTATTCTCCTCAACAAGGTGAATTAAGTATTTGGTCGGCTGATCCTGTTTTAGTTGGCTCACCCGAAAATTTTCTTAAAATAAATGGTATTACTTATAGTCGTAACCACTCCATTTATACGACCAACTATTCTACCGGAACGCTTTACCGTATTCATATTAATCACGATGGCTCTGCAGGTGAAGTTGAAATTATCGAAACCGATCAACCACTTTTCTTTCCCGATGGAATTGAAATGGTCGGCCGCAATCATCTATTGGTGAGTCAAAATACCGGTAGTTTGGTAAAAATCAAAATTAACAAAAACCAAGGCCAAGTGTCAGTGATTGATGATAGCCTAGATCAACCTACTTCTGTTGCTCGCGTTTGGGGGCAGGTATGGGTGACCGAAGGACAAATACTTCGTTTTGTAGGAGTGGATCCTTCGCCATTGAATTTTCCTTTTAAAATCCGGCGAATCTCTTTGCATTAACCTGTCATAGGATCATGGAATTTATTAGATAAAGTCACTCGATCTCGACCCTTTTCCTTGGAAAGGTAAAGAGCCTCGTCAGCGGCTTTTATTAATGTTGTGGAATTGCCCGCTATTGAAGGTTTTACACAAGCGACACCTAAGCTAACGGTGACGTATTTAGAACATAAAGAGGCTGAATGAATTAACTTTAAGGATCCTAACTCTTTACGGATGTTTTCTGCCACAACCACAGCGCCATGGATGTCGGTATGGGTTAGGAGCACTATGAACTCTTCTCCACCATAACGGGCGACTAAATCAGCGGAGCGGTGCACTGAAGCTTTCAAAGCAATTGCCACTTGTTTTAGACAGTCATCACCTGCTTGATGCCCAAAGGTATCATTGTAGAGTTTAAAATAATCGATATCCAATAAGATAATAGATAAGAAACCTTGCTCACGAAATAGTTTTGGCCATTCGTAGTCTAGAAAGCTTCTGAATTTTCTAACATTAGCGAGTCCTGTGAGGCTATCTGTTATTGCTAGCTTTTTCAGTTCTTTATTTACTGATGCCAGTTCAGAGGTTCTTTCTTTTACTTTTTGCCTGAGTAATTTGGTACGTATTGTTAATAATCGAGTTCGATATAAATGAATGCTATAACCAAGTGATACAATCGTCAAAATAGCAAAGAGCTTGAACCATTGGGTACGCCAAAATGGTGGCACAATGATCAGCTTTATTGATGCCCCTGTTTCATTCCAGACGCCGTCATCATTGGAGGCTTTTACCCTGAACCGATATTCTCCATCCTGCAAGTTAGTATAAGTCGCACGCCGATGTAAATGATCGGTGTGGATCCAGTTGTTGTCTAACCCTTCCAGTTTATATTGAAACTGGTTTTTCTCTGATTGTCTAAAATTAAGTGCTGAAAACTCAAATGCAAAAATGTAGTCGGTATAACTCAGACGTATTGTTTTAGTTGAATTGATCGATCGTTTGAGCGTGAATGAGTCACTTTTTTTGTCAGAAACTTTGACAGAACGATTGAAAAGTAAAAAATCAGTTATTACCACGGGTGGTTCTACATTATTTTTTTTGATGGCCTTCGGGTCAAACGCATTGAAACCGTTAATACCACCAAAATACAAAAGACCAGTATAACCTTTATAAAATGCGCCACTATTGAATTCATTGTCTTGCAATCCATCTTTTTTGTCGTAGCTAACAAAACTTTCAGTGTTTAAATTAAATTGACTAATTCCCTTATTAGTACTAATCCATAGGTTCTTGTGGTCGTCTTCTAAAATGCCGTAAATCACGTCGTTGGCTAAACCATCTTTTTCTCTAAAATACCGAAATGTCTCTTTTTCTTTGTCGAAAACATTCAGACCACCTTGAGTCGCCAGCCAGATATGATTATTCGAATCTTCTAGAAGATAGCGTACAGTATTACTACTGATACTGCGGCGGTTATCTTTTTGATGTTGATAGTGTTTGAACATCAATGGTTGATCAAGCTTGTCGCGCGACAAGAGCTTATTAAGACCGCCTCCTTGCGTTCCAACCCAAATAACAGATGAGGAATCTTCGAATATGGAGAGCACTTTATTATGACTCAGACTACTAGGAATATCGGCGTTATGTTTGTGTTGTGTAAAACGATTTGATCGGGGATCAAAAAGACTAAGCCCACCTCCATAGGTTGCGATCCATAGAAAATCTGATTTATCCACGTAAATAAACCGAATAGCGTTATTGCTGAGGCTATTAGGATCATCAGCAACATTATAATATCGTATAAAAGTACCCTCTTTCCTATTAAATTTGTTTAGACCCTTTCTGGTACCTATCCAAAGGTTTCCAATACTGTCTTCAACAATTGATCGAATATAGTTGCTACTGATTGTGTTAGGGTCGTTCGTTTTGCTTTTATAGTGGGTAAACTTGCCGGTTTTACTGTCTAATTTATTTAAGCCGCCACCAAATGTTCCCACCCACAAAGTGTGTTCCGAGTCTTCAAAAATTGAACGGGTATCGTTATTATTAAGACTTGAGGGTATATTCATCCGGTATCGATAATGACTCATAGGCTCTGTATTAGGATCAAATTTACTAATACCAGTTATAGTCCCAAACCAAATCAATCCGTCCGAGCTTTCAAAAATAGAATTGATCGAATCATCAATTAGGCTCCTCAAATTGCCTATTTGATTGTGATAATGGACAAAGGATAGATTTACTTCAGTTTGAAAATGATTAACTAGTCGATTAAGTCCTCCGCCTTCGGTCCCAATCCACAAGCTTCCTCGTCTATCCTCGAAAATCGCATGTACCACGTTATGGCTTAAACTGTTGGGGTTATTTTGTTGGTGCTTGTACTGCGTAAAACGATCAGAATTTTTGTTAAACACATTTAAACCTGACTCTGTTCCAACCCATAAAACACCTTGTTTGTCGACCAACAGCGAACGAACGATGTTATGGCTTAGCTCACTAGTACCTGCTGAACGATTTTGATAACGAATAAATTGGTCATTCTGACCTGCTTTTAACCGGTTAAGTCCTCCACCTTCCGTACCAAACCACAAATCACCATCCAGATCTTCGACAATTGTTAGTATTGAGTTATGGCTAACACTGTGATCATTATCCTTTTGGTTCAAATATCGAGTAAAAGAAGCAGAGTCTTCGTTGAACCGATTGATCCCACCAGCCGTACCAATCCATATTCGGCCTTTTTTATCCTCATATATGGAATATATAGTATTACTGCTTATGCTACTGGCATCATTATGATCATATTGAAAACGTGTAAAAGTCTCTAAGTCAGGATCAAAACGATTAAGCCCACCTCCTATAGTTCCAACCCAGATATTACCCTTACTGTCTTCCATTAAGGAGCGGGTAAAGTTATCACTCAGGCTACTAATATCTTCCGGGTTATTTCGATAGACAGTAAACTGATAGCCATCGTATTTATTGAGCCCATCTTGAGTACTAACCCAAATAAAGCCCCTAGTATCTTGAATAATTTGGTATACCATCACTTGGGATAATCCCTGTTCCAATGAAATACGCTCGAAATGAAGGTTATTGTCATGTGAGTAGATAGGAAAGGAATGTAAAGCCAATACTATGCATAAAATGGATATTAAGATCTTTATTTGGGTTAGATTAGGAGGCTGTGTTTTATAGATAAAGTCTCTACTCATCATACATTAGCTCTACAATTTGCATAATTTAGTGGGGGAAGATCCCAAATTTCGGTTGATGGTATAACCCTCAAAATAAATCTAACCGATCAATAGAATGAGTATAGCAGTGTTTTTTGTATCTATTCAGCGAGTTGCTAATTTGAGAAATAGGTTGAAATAGTGATTGTTTTTTTCATTTAAAAGGCGATCTAGCGCACAAAACGAGAAACACCCCCCCAATATAGGGGGAGTGTAAAAAAGAAATTGTCTGTACTATATATTTTAGGTTAATTTTAGCGGGTTTTATTATCTGCGTTTGGTTGTGAAAGAGTGGTTTAAGATTGGTTAAGCCACTCTTGTATTAAGTCTATACATCATTATCAAATATTATAGGATGTTATTTTATGAATGATTATCAGTTATTAAGAACACGGTATTTTTTGCCACTAAACTCTTCTCATCGACAATTTTCCATTAATATAATGGTTAATGGATGGTTGTTATTGCTTTTGCTTGCATTGAGTGCTTGTGGTGGTTCCGCATTGATTGATGGTAATCAGGCCCCGGTTGCAACGGGGCAGTTGCTGAGTACTAACGAAGTTACGGCCGTCGCAATTACTTTAATAGGTTCTGATAGTGATGGGGATGCTTTAACTTTTAGTGTTGCCAGTCAACCCGAAAATGGAGACCTGACAGGCGCAGCACCGGATCTTAGTTATATGCCCGACGAAGGTTTTGTCGGTGGTGACAGTTTCACTTTTACCGTTAATGACGGTACTGATACGAGTCATTCAGCGACTGTAAATATTACCGTAGTAGGCATCTCAACTAATACAGCACCTGAGGCGATGGAGCAGTCTTTGAATATGGCTCAGGGTAGCAGTATCACAATTACGCTTGCCGGTACCGATGCTGATGAAGATCCACTTTCTTATGCCATCGTTAGTGATCCGGCAAACGGTTCATTAAGTGGTACAGCCCCGAATGTCGTCTATACTCCCAATAGCGTTTACGTGGGCAATGATCGCTTCACCTTTATCGTTAATGATGGAAGCGTGAACAGCAATGAAGCAACGGTCAGCATCGATATTGCCGCCGTTGCAGGCAATACTCCTCCTGTAGCGTCCTCTCAAAGTGTCAGCACTCAGGAAAATACCGCTGTTACCATCACCTTGATCGGGACAGATGCGGACGGCGATAGTCTAAGCTACGCGATTGTGACGCCACCTTCAGTTGGTGCATTAACGGGTAGCGGAGCGAACCGCACTTATACCCCTAACCCGGATGCCAATGGTGATGACAGTTTCACCTTTACCGTTAATGATGGGGTGACGACCAGCAACCTTGCGACAGTAATGGTCAACATTGCCAGCGCCGCTAACACAGCTCCTGTAGCGTCCTCTCAAAGTGTCAGCACTCAGGAAAATACCGCTGTTACCATCACCTTGATCGGGACAGATGCGGACGGCGATAGTCTAAGCTACGCGATTGTGACGCCACCTTCAGTTGGTGCATTAACGGGTAGCGGAGCGAACCGCACTTATACCCCTAACCCTAACCCGGATGCCAATGGTGATGACAGTTTCACCTTTACCGTTAATGATGGCACGGATACCAGTAGTCCAGCAACGGTTTCCATTAGGGTTGAGGAAGCGGCTGGAAACGCGGCTCCTGAAGCCAGTGCACAATCACTTACCACAAATCAAGACACCTCATTATCTATTAGATTAACGGGTACTGATGCCGATGGCGATATACTTTACTATACGGTGGTTGATACACCGAGTAATGGGGTATTAACGGGTACCGTTCCAAGGTTAAGTTATGCTCCTAATGAGGGTTATATCGGTAGTGATAGTTTCACCTTTATCGTGAATGATGGAACGGATACCAGTAGTCCTGCAACAATTAGTTTGAATATTGTTGATCCACAATTAGTGGCCAGCTTCCCTAGTCTTTCTTGGTCTCCGTTAAATGGTGAAGGTTGGTCGACCTACACTGAGCATGCCGATACGGTGAAAATATACGTCAGTAGCTCAGGCGGTAATGATAATAACAATGGTTTAAGTGAAGTAAATGCGGTTGCATCGGTTCAGCGGGCGTTAGATATTGCCAAACAACGCTCTGCTTCGGCGACGATTGCACGGCCGGATTGGATCTTGTTTAAAGCGGGTGATGTGTGGGTGAATCAGGTCTTTCAACTTAAGTCAGACACCATAAAAGGCGGCCTGTCAACGGAGTACCCTTTTATTATGACCCGTTATGGCAGTGGCCCTCGACCTCGTTTTGAAGGCGTTTCCAATGATGCGAGTGGACCATTATGGGCCTATGGTTGGTGGGAGGACGTTTATCCTACGGGAGATAATGCTCCCGCTTATTGGGCCATTATGGGGTTGGAATTTTATAATCCCAAAGCGGATCCTGATGCTGGTGCTGATCCTTCAGTATGGACTAATAGCTATATTGCTTTTCAAAATGAAGGCCATCATATTTTATTTGAAGATAACGTTTTTCGTTTTATTGGTACGGTAGTGCAAAATGGCTCCGATCACATTATCATGCGGCGCAATCATTTCTTAGATCATTACGGTTATCACCCGCATCCCTTAAATGCTGGATGGGAGCATTACCACCACGGAATAGGCCTCTATGCAAATAATATAGATGAAGTTATTTTAGAGGAGAACTTTTTCGACCATGCAGGTTGGTTAGATGAAGGTACTTACTCGACCACGGGGCCAACTATATACAATCATAACGTTTATTTTGGTGGTAATACCACCAATGTCACCATGCAGAGCAATATCTCTGCGCGAGCCGCGTCCGATGGTCTTAAGTTGCGGGGTGGTGGTCGAGCCATTAATAACCTGTTGTTATCGAACGGGATCAATATCCATATAAACGATTACAGCGAAGCGAATATCAACCAAATTCTTCGTTACAACGTGGCCATGGGCAGCTTGGGATTGCCACTTCATGGTTTAGCGGGACACAGTGGACATTTGGCAAGAGATTGGGGGATCTATCAAGGGCGAATTGAAGGATCGATGCTGGATGTAAAAGGCAATGTTATTGCGCATAGTGACACGGGCGGTCAAGCCATTTCCGTGTATTGTTCTAGAATACCTGCCTGTGTGAACGGTTATATTATCTACGATTGGGGTGACACGGCGAATACCCCCGGCTCTTACCCTAACTCCGAACGCGACATTAAAACCTATATGACCAGTTTGGGCCATTCAACCCCTACACTGGAAGCCTTTTTGGCCGAAATGCGCCTGCAATCTCGACAAAATTGGCGACCGGAGTACACCGCCAAAGCGGTAAATGACTACATTCGAGAAGGGTTTGGCGTGGTGGTCGATTAAGAATTTCACAAAACATGGCTTCGTTGACTGGTTTACTCAGAGCGAAGCCTTTTTAAAAAATATTAACCATTGTTTTAAAAGGATATTTATTATGTCGTTTGTCCGTTTAAAAAATCAGCGAACGAATCGCTCTGGAAAATCTTACTTACCAATCATCGGGTTGAATGGTTTCATCATATCCTGTTTGTTGGCATTGAGTGCTTGCAGTGCTGATGTCATGAACGCGGTTGACATCATCAATGATCAGTTCCCGGTTGCCACGGAGCAATCGTTGAGTATCGATGAAAATACACCGATATCAATCACCCTATCGGGAACCGATAGTAATGGATTAGCGTTGAGCTATAGCATTGGCAAGCAACCCGACAATGGACGACTAACCGGTATTTTACCCGATCTTAATTACATGCCCGGTAAAGATTTTGTTGGCAGCGATAATTTCAGCTTTAGCGTCAATAACGGTATTATAAGCAGTGCCTCTGCGGTAGTGAGTATTAATGTGGTGGGCACTTCCAGTGATAATAATGCCGTGCCTCAGGCAATGGGACAATCTCTGAACATGAGGCAAGGGGATCACATCGCCATTAATCTGATCGGCACCGATCCAGATAACGATCCACTTTCCTACACAATCATAAGTGATCCGGCCAATGGTGAATTAAAGGGTACCGCGCCGAATGTCATCTATACCCCTAATCGTGTTTACGTGGGCAATGATCGCTTCACCTTTATCGTTAATGATGGAAGCGTGAACAGCAATGAAGCAACGGTCAGCATCGATATTGCCGCCATTGCAGGCAATACTCCTCCTGTAGCGGCCTCTCAAAGTGTTAGCACTCAGGAAAATACCGCTGTTACCATCACCTTGATCGGCACCGATGCGGATGGCGATAGCTTAAGCTACGCCATTGTGACCTCTCCGGCGGTTGGTACATTAACGGGTAGCGGAGCGAACCGCACTTACATCCCCAACCCGGATGCCAATGGCGAAGACAGCTTTACCTTTACCGTCAATGACGGGATGGCGACCAGCAACCTTGCAACGGTTTCCATTATGATCGAAGAAGCGGGCGCACCGTTAACCATAACCACTACCAGCCTAATGAATGGCAAAGAGGGAGATAGCTATTCACAAGCGCTTAGCGCAACGGGTGCCAGTCTTTACACTTGGAGCCTTGCTTCAGGTACTTTACCGGATGGTATCCGCTTAGCGGGAGCTAATCTCAACGGCACCCCCACGAGCAGTGGTTCATATGAATTTACCCTTCAAGTCAGTGACAGTGCCGATAACACACGTACCGACAGTCAAACATTTACCTTGGTTATCGATGAAGCCGACAGCCTCGAACTGGCGATTACCACCGGCTCATTACAAGGGGCGATTATTGGTCAAGTGTACAGTGATACGTTAGCAGGCCGTGGCGGTGACACAGCCAATTACAGTTGGAGCTGGGATCAAGGCTCCCAAGTGGCGGGACTATCATTAAATACCGATGGTAGTATCAGTGGAACCGCGACCGGAGCGACCATGAACTATGATCTAGTGGTGACCTTAAATGACGGCGTGACCAGTGTGGAGCGTCAACTCACCTTACAAGTGACCGACACCAGTGTGGCTAGTGCCTGTCAGGATTCTGGCGTAGTGATGGACATGTCATTAGATGGCCCGGCTAGCAGCCCTCAAATCGGGATCAATCTAACCACAAACCGGATCTCCGGTATCGCTCCCTTGTCGGTCTTCTTTGATGCGGCCAATACCACTCATACCGACAACAACATAGATCCCTTTTTAGATCTACATTACCAATGGTACTTTCATGATACCGCGGCCTACAGCTCAGGCACTTGGAAATATTCATGTAAAAGCAAAAATCTCGCCACCGGCCCCTTGGCGGCGCATATATTTGATGATCCGGGGACCTATCAAGTTCGCTTAACCGTAATGGACCGTAATGGCAACCAAACCTCCACCACGGTGGATATCACGGTTGAAAGCCCGGAGAGCTTAACCACTTATTGTGTGGCGGATGTCAGCGGTAATGGCGGTGATTTTATGGGTTGCCCATTGGACACCAATAGTGATGGTAACTGTGATGTGACGCCCAACCAGTGTCTTGATAGTAGTAACATGGTTAATGCGACTCGGAGACGTCTAACGGGGGGGAATCGGATCTTATTTCGTCGTGGAGATACCTTTACCGGTACTACAACCGGTATTCGTTTTAGTGGAAGTAAGGGAATTGTTGGCGCATTTGGAGCAGAAAGTCAGCCCGCACCTATTTGGTTATTCAGTGATTCATCCCAGCTAAACGATCAAGTCGTCGCGTTACGATTTAACAATGCCTTTGACTGGCGTTTTATGGACATTGATTTAGTGGCAGATCCGGGGACTTTTACTAGTCTTGGGGTGGTTCTTTCTGTGCTTGAGTCGAGAAATATCCTGCAATACCGTGTCTCCAGTCGTGCTTGGGGTAATTTTGGAAGCGTCATGCACACCAAATGGAATGGAAGCAGTGCCATTGGCGCTGATTTTTTCCCGGAAAACATCTTTATTGTTGATGTGGACTATACCGAGTTAGCCGACCTAGCTGGTGGTTGGGCCATGTGGTTTCAAATGGACAGCTCAGCGATGATGGGGGTCTTTGTAGAAGCTCATGATAAAGGTCAAGCAGAAGGTATATATCGCTCACAACATTCAAAAAAGGTCTTGATCCAGCATAATCGGCTACAAAACCCTGGAATTGCACGAGGTGGCAAACAAAATATTTCGATCCGCACCTGTGAACACCCTAACTCCTTGTGTACCGCCAATACCTATACAGAAGAAGTGATCATCTCCGATAATATCTTAGTGGCTCCCCACATGGTCGGCCCTATTCAGGTGCCACCTGGCCCTCAACGGCGATACATTGTTGAGCGTAATTTCATTCATTACGGCGCTTCTGTGAGAATGGATTATTGGGATGCCATGCATTTTACCGGTAATGGACCCGAAGGGCTGGTTGTCAGAAACAATATTTCTGATCAGTCCATGCCTTCTGGTTATGTTGGCATAGAGCACTCTTTAGTTCTGACTGGCCCAAACCAAGCAAAAGTCTACAACAATACGATGTATTGGAAAAATAATGGCGGCTCTGCCACTATTTGCACCAATGTGATCAATGGTCCTTGTACTAACAATCTGATTTACGCACCAGGAGCTTTCGCAGAGGGGAGTGGCACAGAAAATAATCTAGCAAATGCTGATTTCAGTGGTTCGCCGTTTTCTGCGGCTATAACCGTGCCGCCTTTACCGCAACAATTTATTCCCGATAGCAGCCAAATGCCTAGTGGGACTACTTTGGTTGCGCCCAAAGCGATTGATGATTTCTTTGGCAATATCCGTCCGTTGGATAGCATTAGTGTGGGCGCTGCGGAATATCAGTAGGAAGTATATATAGCCCCTTTATACCGTTTTTATCGAAAGGATGCGATTAAAAAGGTTCAGTCAATTATTTAGTGAGGATATTGATTTATGCCGTTTATCCATTTAAAAAATCAGCGAACGAATCGCTTTGGAAAAGGTTACCCGGTAATCATAGGGTTGAATGCTTTTATCATGTTTTGCTTACTGGCCTTAACCGCTTGTGGCGGTAGTTCCGGTGAAGAGGAGGATGATGATGACAATTCGGTTGTCAATGTCACCCCGGTAGCGGAAGCTCAATCTGTCACTACGATGGAAGGTACTGCGGTTGCCATCACCTTAGTCGGCACCGATGCCGATGGTGACACTTTAACTTACAACATTACCAGTCAACCGGCCAATGGAGATTTAACCGAGACCGCTCCTAACCTTATCTATACCCCCATCAATGACAGCTTTGTTGGCAATGATAGTTTCACTTTTACGGTCAACGATGGCACGGAAACGAGTCCTCCAGCCACGGTCAATTTAAATGTGACGGATCCTCAGGTGACTGGTAGCTTCCCTAGCCTTTCTTGGTCTCCGTTAAATAGTGAAGGTTGGTCGACCTACACTGAGCATGCCGATACGGTAAAAATTTATGTTAGTAGCTCAGGCGGTAATGATAATAACAATGGTTTAAGTGAAGTAAATGCGGTTGCATCGGTTCAGCGGGCGTTAGATATTGCCAAACAACGCTCTGCTTCGGCGACGATTGCACGGCCGGATTGGATCTTGTTTAAAGCGGGTGATGTGTGGGTGAATCAGGTCTTTCAACTTAAGTCAGACACCATAAAAGGCGGCCTGTCAACGGAGTACCCTTTTATTATGACCCGTTATGGCAGTGGCCCTCGGCCTCGTTTTGAGGGGGCAATCAATGATATGGGCGGGCCATTATGGGCCTATGGTTGGTGGAAGGACGTTTATCCTACGGGGGATAATGCTCCTGCTTACTGGGCCATTATGGGGTTGGAATTTTATAATCCCAAAGCGGATCCTGATGCTGGTGGTGATCCTTCAGCATGGGCTGATAACTATATTGCTTTTCAAAATGAAGGCCATCATATTTTATTTGAAGATAACGTTTTCCGTTTTATTAGTACGGTGGTGCAAAATGGCTCCGATCACATTATCATGCGGCGCAATCAATTTTTAGATAATTATGGTTGGCATCCGCATCCATCAAATGAGTATGACCACGGCCAAGGAATATTTATGAATAGAATTGATGAGCTTCTATTGGAAGAGAATTTTTTCGACCATGCTGGTTGGTTAGATGAAAATATTTACCCGACCACAGGACCAACAATCTACAATCACAATATATATCTTGATGAAAATACCACCAATGTCATCATCCAAAATAATATTTCAGCCCGAGCAGCATCAGATGGAATTAAGATGCGAGGTGGCGGTCAAGCCATTAATAATCTTTTATTATATAATGGAATTAACATTCATATGAATGGATATAGCCGCCCAAATACCACTCAAGTCCTCCGGTATAACGTGGCTATGGGCAGCTTAGGGCTGCCACTCCATGGTCTGGCCGGTAATAGCGGACATCTCGCGAGAGATTGGGGCCTTTTCCAAGGGTTGATCACAGAATCAATGCTGGATGTAAAAGGCAATGTTATTGCGCATAGTGACACGGGGGGTCAAGCTATTTCCGGGTATTGCTCGGCAATACCTGCCTGTGTGAACGGTTATATTATCTACGATTGGGGTGACACGGCGAATACCCCCGGCTCTTACCCTAACTCCGAACGCGACATTAAAACCTATATAACCAGTTTGGGCCATTCAACCCCTACACTGGAAGCCTTTTTGGCCGAAATGCGCCTACAATCTCGGCAAAATTGGCGACCAGAGTACACTGCCAAAGCAGTAAATGCTTACATTCGGGAAGGGTTTGGCGTGGTGGTGGAGTAATCTTGTCGAAGAGTTAATTCCTTCCTGTCCCGCAGGAATGTTTGCCTCAATGCTACCTCAATGGAGATTCTAAATTTTGAGGTAGCACGGGGAATAGAATGTAAACACTTTTTGCTCCACGACCACAAAAGGGACAGATCGCCTCCGAAGACTATCATGTGCTGCACACAACTACGATTATCGACTGTTTCGACACGGCGCCATGTGGAATCCGATCGATCCTTCGATGATGGCCGGGTGGAGAGAGCTTGTCCTCAAGTCGGACCTCGCTCCGCTCCCCCCCTTTGTTTCGGGCCAAATACGTCGAGCATCTCATCTTTTTACGTGAGGATCTTGCGTCAGCTCTCGAAGCCGCTGAATTCGCGGGCACCTACGTGCTTAACCTCGACGAAACGCATTAAACTTAAATTAATCAGTTGAATCACTCTTTCCACGACTTCAACTGATTATTTTAGAATTATTGAATAATATTCAAAAATTCTTCTGGCGGTAAATAATGATGTGCTTCAATATAATGAATAATTAAAGTCGGTGCCACATAAGTGATCCCATTTTCACTTTTTATTCTTAATTCACCATTACCGCAAGGGTGATCCTTCGCCCTGTTACGTACGAATTTTCTCTCGGTTCTCTCATTCTTTTTAGGAGGGCAAAAATCGCAATAGTGATGACCTTTATACAAATTGACGGGTTGCGAGGCCAAAATTTTGAGTTTATGAAGTAATTTAATATCTATCATTCCTGTAGGAAGTTTATTTCCAACCGATAACCAACCAATATTGACTATATTTTCAGCGGTTTCAGCTTTATGGTAGGTGTATGGAGATAAGTCTTCAAAGTAGGTCATTTTTTTGCTGGCCAGTCAGTTTGGATAATACAAGAAAGTATCATACTCTTTAATTTTTCACCAGTTTCAGCCTTAAGCTTAAGCAGAATTTCATTTTTCGCGCTTCAACTGATTATTCTAGGATTAATTAAAAACTAAATACGGGGTAAATTTTTAGGAATATTTTGCATTGTTTTGCGTTTAGTTTTTTTACTTGGAGAATTTTAAAAATGCTTTACATTCTATTGGGCCACTTGTTGGGTTTTATTACCATTGGATTAGTGGGTCCTTTGCCGGTTGAAGATAAACTACAAACTTATATTGTTTTATTGTTCCTTTTGTTATTTCTTGAATCACAGGTGATTAGAAGTGTAATGTCAGGGAAGTTCTACTTTAGAGGTACCATTACTAGCGATCAAACTTCAATCTTTAAACAGGGGCAATTTTGTTATTCTTTTCTTGCCTGTTTTATTTTGATGGGGCTTATTCAAAGTTTGTAGAATAAGCCATACAGCCTATGTAAATTCGGTAGGTTTAAGTACCTGTTTTATCAAGACCTATTTGTGTATAGGTCGCATATAAACCCTCTTCTTCTAATGAAACTCTTTCCGTTAGAATCGCGCCAATACATTCCTGCTGTGTTAGTTTTGCCTCGGGAGAATTACCAGGACGACCTTTCCATTTTTCAAGAAAATCGACGGCATTATTTTTATTGATACCGACATTATTGTAACTTTGTGCAAATTTAAAAACGGCCCGCTGAATATTACGCATCTCAATTTGCAGCTTTTCTACATCGCTCTCTGGGTCAATTTTTTTGAGAAAACCGTAAAGTCTCAAGTTTTCGATCACAACATGTTGCCTTAACAGCTGCAGAAAATTATTAAGCGTCTTCTGTGCGAGTTTAAATGAAACTTCATTTCCATTTAATCCATTTTGGACATGTTCAGATGTTTTTCCGTACAATTTAAAAAGTATTTTATGTTGCTTCTCAAGAAGCTCGATAAGCCCTTCGTTGAATGAAATATTGTTTTCGCCTTTTTTGACGTGTTCATTATTTGACAGGCTGTAAAACGAGCTTTCTATTTTGTTTTTGGTGTTTTCGTCTGATCTTGAGCGAAATAGATTGAGGGTTAAAAAATCAAAGAGTTTAGTGCTAAATGGCGGAGTGCTACTTTTCATAGGAATATCTCCTTGCAGGTGAATTATATAATTGGGGTAGATATTTCCGTTTGAATAGATTGAATATACGGCATTATCCTTACGTTGATGGCTATCGGCAACCGGGTCAAAGACCAATGAACGATCATTTAAAAAACGGAACTAGTTCACGTTTTTTATCTATAATTATCTCAGTATGGAATTCTCTGGGAGAGGTTGTTCGAAAAGGTTTTTACGATAAAACACCAAATGATAGGCAAGAAATAAAGGTTTTGAGCGGCTGTTTTTTCCCGCAAAAGCACTATTTAACCTCAACGATTATTCTAGAATCAAAGTCCAAATCTATTCTAATAATTTTTCGACAATCTCATAAATATCATTACTAAGATCATCAATCGTCAAAATTTGCTCAAGATGCTCTTTGATTAAAGCTTGTCTTTTAACGTCCAATTTTTTCCACTGCCAAAACTGTTTCGCTAATCGTGCTGCGATTTGCGGATTAATGGGGTTAAGTCTAATGATTAATCTGGTTAATAGTTTGTAGCCAGCTCCGGTGGCATTATGAAATTGTTGTGTGTTATTGGCGACAAATGCAGCGATTACTGAACGGACTTTATTAGGATTGGTGATGGAAAATTTATCGTGCGATAACAGTGCTTCAATATCGGCAAAAACGGATTCATGATCTTGCATGACCTGAGCACTAAACCATTTATCTAAGACCAGATCTTCATTTGCCCATTTATGGTAAAAATGCTGGATTTGAGTTTTTTTATGATTTGATGTTGAGTGACAAATAATTTGTAAGGCAGCCATTTCATCGGTCATGTTATTGGCTTTCAATTGTTGTTGAACCGCTTTGATTATATATTTTTCCTCATTACACCAAACAAGGTAGCCAAGTGCTGTATTTTTTAAACGTCGATCTGATGATGTTATTTTATCTTCAGATGCACTGTTAATCTGGTTATAAATTTCTAACCATTGCTTTTCCAGAGCGTTTGCAATATGAAAAATGAGTTGTCGGTGTTTTGCAAATAAATCGTCTAACGCGACTGATCCAACTTCATCTATTAAGCTATTTAGGTTGGGTGTTTGTACCGCAAGTGATTTGAGAGAACCGTCCAATGTTTTGTCTGCTAGAATGTTTTTGATTGCACTACTGATCACCACTAAATTTTCGTTTGAAATTATTTTGTGTTCTGACAATAGAAGCCGGCTCATTAGGCATTGACCGGCATCCCAACGATTAAAAGAATCAGAATCATGAGCAAAAAGGCAGGCTAAATCATCCTGCGAATAATGATATTTTAATTTAACCGGTGCAGAAAAACTGCGTAGCAGGGAAGGGATGCAATTGCTATTTTCAATGTCAATTTTTATCGATTGATTTTTCTGACTGATTTCAATGAGAACTTGTTGAACCATTTCATTTGTGGATAGGTTGTTATTATCGATTTTAAATTTGACGATGTTCCCCTGTTTATTAACAAAGCCCAATTTTACGGGGATCAAATAAGGTTTTTTATCCGTTTGATCCGGTGTGTCGGGGCAATGTTGAGAAAAGTTTAGCTGCAATCGATTAGTCGATGTTTTTTCCATGTGAACATTGAGTGTTGGAGTTCCCGCCTGTCGGTACCAGTTTCTAAACAACGACCAATTAACTTGATTGGCATCTTCCATGGCTTTTATAAAATCTTCGCAGGTAACAGCCTGACCATCATGGCGGTCAAAATAGAGGTCCATACCGGCTCTAAAACCTTGTTTATCGAGTAAGGTGTGCATCATACGGATCACTTCGGCCCCTTTGTTGTATACCGTTACCGTATAAAAATTATTCATTTCGATATAAGAGTCAGGTCGAATTGAGTGGGCCATCGGGCTGGAGTCCTCAACAAATTGCGCAGCTCTGATTATTTTAACTTGCTCTATTCGTTCAACTGCTGCTGATTGCATATCTTCACTAAATTTTTGATCGCGAAAAACGGTTAGGCCCTCTTTCAAGCTTAATTGAAACCAGTCTCGACAGGTAATACGGTTACCGGTCCAGTTGTGAAAATATTCATGAGCGATGACTCTTTCTACTCCTTCAAAATCGGAATCGGTAGCGGTTTGTTTATTGGCTAAAACGTAGGCTGTGTTAAAAACATTTAATCCTTTGTTTTCCATCGCCCCCATATTAAAATCACCCACCGCGACAATCATATAAAGATCTAGGTCGTATTCCCTTCCAAATTCTTGTTCGTCCCAGTGCATTGATTTGATCAGACTATCCATTGCAAATCGGCATTGATCGAGTTTGCCTTTATCGACCAATAATTCGAGTTTGACTTGTCGACCGCTCATGGTGGTGAATTGATCTTCTAAACGATCAAGATCACCAGCAACCAGTGCAAATAAATAACTGGGTTTTGGAAAGGGGTCGTGCCAATTAGTATAATGTCGGTTATTTTCTAGTTCTCCCGATCCGATGGGATTACCATTTGACAATAAAAGAGGGTAATCCCTTTTGTCGCCTTCGACATAGACCAAAAATTCGGACATCACATCAGGGCGATCTAAATAATAGGTGATTTTTCTAAATCCTTCGGCTTCACATTGAGTACAAAATTTGCCGTTAGAAAGATAAAGTCCTTGTAGCGAGGTATTTTTGTTGGGATAGATTTTGACTTTGGTCGTTAACGAAAACTGCTTGCTGACTTTGTGCAAAGTCAAAAATTCTTTGTCGAGAACAAAGTCTTTTTGAGTTAGGTTTTCACCATCAACCGAAATATCGAGTAGTTCAAGCTCGATCCCATCCAACACTAATGGTAATAAAGAAGGGTGTTGATCAAGCGGGTTACGCTCGATTTTAAGCGTTGAGGATACAATGACATGTTCGTCAAACAGCTCAAAGTTAAGTTGGGTTTTCTTTATAAGGTACTGGCTAGGCCGGTAATCTTTTCGATATTTTACAACGGGTTTATCGGTTAGAGACATTTTTTGAGGGGACCTTGCTATTTGTCTGTTTGAATTTTTGAAAGTGTAGCAGTAAGACTTCTTTTGAACCAGCTTTTAGACAGGCCCAAATCTATTTTCGCTGGTATGACCAGAAAAGACATTAAAATCGTCTAATTGCAGTGAAATTCTTTAAAAACACATTAATGAGATACTAAATTTTTCGATTTTGCTATACAAGAGGTCTTAGAGGCCTTATCATGCCCTCCACTGAAAGTGAGCTAGATTTTGACCCTTTTGTTGGTAGGTTAAGCTCTAGACTGCCGTCGCTACTCAACTCATTAAGAATATTGCTTATTTTACCACGGAGTAGAGTTTATTAAGATTTCAACCTTTCTCAACATTCATTCATTTCGGTGAGATGCCACATGAAGGGTTTCCGTTTACGTTAACGGAGTCATCAAAAGAGCTTCTTCTGATTTCAATATAACGTTTGCCACCAAGAGGAGTCGTCGTTTTGACAACTGTTGCAAGATTCGAAATAAATTATCTCCAATATATGGACGATAAAGGCAGGTTTATCAGCAATGATGTCCCACCCGCATTCGCCCGTGATTTAGACACTTTGAAACAACTGTACCGTGATATGAATTTGATCCGAGTTATGGATCAAAAAGCTTATGCTCTTCAAAGAACCGGCAAAATGGGAACCTATCCTGCAGCAACTGGACAAGAAGCAATCGGGGTTGGATACGCTTCTGCTATGACCAAAGAAGATGTGCTCATTCCTTATTACCGGGGTCAAGCGTCAATGGTTCAACATGGGATAAGAATAGAAGAAGTTTTACTTTATTGGGGTGGATATGAAGCTGGTTGTGATTACCAATACGCCAAACAGGATTTTCCTATTGCAGTGCCGATTGCGACTCAATCTTTACATGCCTGCGGTGTCGCCAAAGCGATGCAAATGCGCGGTGAAAAGCGTTGTGTATTTACTGAAATTGGTGAAGGGGGAACTTCACAAGGTGATTTTTATGAAGCGATTAATGTCGCTGGAATTTGGAAATTGGGTGTCGTTTTTATCATCAATAATAACCAATGGGCGATTTCGGTGCCCAGTAAACTTCAAACTAACTGTGAAACCTATGCGCAAAAAGCGGTTGGTGCTGGTATCGAATGTATTCAAGTGGATGGCAATGATATTGTTGCGGTTAAAGCGGCATCAGAAAAAGCGGCTGAAAAGGCCAGAAATGGTGATGGACCAACGGTTATCGAGTGTATTAGTTTACGATTGTGCGATCATACGACGGCGGATGATGCGACTCGATATCGACCTGAGGGTGAATTAGATGATGGTTGGGCTAAAGAGCCCATTATTCGCTTGCGTAAATATCTTGAAAGTAAAAAGGCTTGGGGAAAACAGGAAGAAGAGAGCATGTTAGAAGAGCTTGTTCAAAAGGTGCAAACTGCGGTTGATAATTATTTGAATACACCAACAGAGCCGTCTGAAGCGATGTTTGATTACTTATATGCTGAATTACCCGAAAGAACACTTGCGCAACGCGAGTTAGCGATTGCTCGGGGAACCATATAATGGCCGCAATTACTTTAATAGAGGCCGTTAATATGGCCATAGCTTATGAAATGGGTGTTGATAAAGAAGTGGTGGTATTCGGTGAAGATGTCGGCATCAATGGCGGTGTATTTCGTGCGACCGATGGTTTACAAAAAAAGTATGGCAAAGAGCGGGTGATCGATACACCGTTAGCAGAAGCGATGATCGCTGGTGTTGCCATTGGTATGGCTGCGCAAGGGATGAAACCGATTGCCGAAATTCAGTTTATGGGATTTATTTTCCCTGCGGCGGATCATATTATTTCTCATTGCGCTCGAATGCGTAATCGTACCCGTGGTCGTTTGACTTTGCCAATGGTGATCCGTGCGCCATTTGGTGGCGGTATTCATGCGCCGGAAAATCATTCGGAAAGTACCGAAGCGATTTTTGCACATATCCCCGGATTAAAAGTGGTCATTCCATCTAATCCATCACGGGCTTATGGTTTAATGTTAGCGGCCATTAGAGATCCCGATCCAGTGATATTTCTTGAACCAAAACGCGTTTATCGGATCGAAAAACATGAGATCGACGATAACGGTGAAGATTATCCGCTGGGAATGTGTTTTGTTGATCGGGAAGGAACCGATATTACTCTGGTTAGTTGGGGAGCTATGTTGCATGAAACGAAGCAGGCCGCCGAAACGTTGGCTGCTATGGGGATCAGCGCCGAAGTCATTGATGTCGCTACTGTGAGTCCTCTTGATATAGAGACGATACTGGAGTCCGTCGAAAAAACCGGCCGGGTTTGTATTGTTCAAGAAGCACCTAAAGCGGGCGCATTGGGATCTGAAATTGCGGCTGAAATTGCAGAAAAAAGCTTAATGAGTTTGCTCGCTCCAATAGGACGGATTTCCGGTTACGATATTGTGATACCTTACTACCGGCTAGAAAAACAATACATGCCGAAAGTTGAATACATCATTGATGAAGCTAAACGATTGGTGGAGTACAAATGAATAGTACAGCGATGAGAGTGTTTAATTTACCTGATTTAGGTGAAGGGCTACCTGATGCGGAAATTGTTCGTTGGTTAGTGAAAGAGGGAGACATGGTTGCACTCGATCAACCGATGGTTGAAATGGAAACCGCAAAAGCGGTTGTTGAAGTGCCTTCGCCTTTTAAGGGGGTTATTACTCAATTATGTGGAGCCGAAGGTGATGTGATTGAAGTCGGCGCTGTGTTGGTTGAGTTTGATGGTGATGGTTCTTCTGGTCATTCAACTAGTGAAAAAATTTCCGCGTCTGCCCCGTCGGAAGCAGCAGCGATTTCGCCTGAACAATCTAACCATGATTTGCCGACCGAATGTGCTGAGACTGATGCCGCAACGGTTGTTGGCGCAGTACAGGTGGGAAATAAAGTCGTGGTAGAATCTGCGAGCGCGGTAATCAAAGCTTTGGCTAAGAAACTTAAAGTCGATTTAACTCAAGTGTCTGGTTCTGGCGCTAACGGTGTTGTTACCCAATCTGATGTTAAACAGGCCCAAAAAGATGGCAAATTGGTTGGTCAAAAAACGATTGCTTCGGTTATGTCACCAGCTAATATTCAAACGACAGGCGATGAAAATCCATTAGATTTTAAGGCTTCGCCAGCCGTTAGAGCGCATGCTCTACGGTTAAATGTTGTTTTATCTCAATGTGTAGCCAGTGGTAAAAAAGGCTCAATCACTAAAGCTGATGTTGATGCAGCGGTCAATTCGTCAAGTCCTACTCCGGTTTCAGCGCCTGTTAGCGCATTATTGGGCGGAAAGACGAGTGTTCAGGTCAGTGTTGAACCACAAGCCGTTCGTGGCGTTCGCAGAGCGATGGCGATGGGAATGGCCAAAGCAAACGCAATCGTTGTACCAACGACGTTGGTAGAAGATGCTGACATTACCCATTGGCCGAAACAAGATGCTTTAGCTCGTTATGTTAGAGCATTAGTCTTTGCTTCAAAAATTGAACCGGCGTTAAACTGTTGGTTCGATGGCGATAAATTTGAACGTTTGGTCCATCCTAGCGTGCATGTTGGTATTGCAATTGATTCACCGGATGGGCTCTATGTACCCGTCGTACACGATGCCGATCGAAAAGATGCGACTCAAATCCGTACCAGAGTGCAAGAACTCCGCCACAAAATAGAAAGTAAAGGGCTTAAACAGGAAGATCAGCAAGGGGCGACGATTACTTTGTCAAATTTTGGTTCAATTGCAGGACGGTATGGATCGCCTGTTGTGTCGCCACCACAGGTCGCTATTCTTGGAACCGGGCGTTTCCGTAGTGAGCTAAAATTGACCAACAAAGGTATTGAAAATCGTAAAATATTACCTTTATCACTAACCTTTGATCACCGTGCTTGTACTGGCGGGGAAGCGGCTAGATTTTTAGCAGCCATAATAGAGGATTTACAAAAAGCTATTTAAGTTATCTCTGTTGTTAGCAAAAAAGCGGCTTGATTTAGGATAATACAATTAGTAGAAAAAGTTATACAAATATGGGTCAATCATGAAGTCACCTATACCATTAGGATCTAAAGAGTCACTCGAAGAGGCGACAGTAAAATCATCTTTATGGGTTCGCTACAAGAATACGATTAATTTCAAGACCGATCTCAAGTCTATTTTTATTCGTCCTCATGCCAGATTTGCCACTTTAGATGGAGCCAGAGCGATCACTATTTTGTTCATGGTGTTATTTCATGTTTTGTTTGGCATCGCAAAAATACTGGATGACAAGGTTGAAGGTTTTATTGCCAATTTTCCCGGTTATCTTAACTGGATGTGGCAAGCTCAAGGCTCCGATCCGTTATTTGTGATGTGTGGATTGCTGGTTAGTTATTCTCTTTTTAGAGAATATGACAGAAGCCAATCTTTAGATGTGATGCGCTTTTTTAAACGGCGTTTGATGCGGATTTACCCTTTATTTTTACTGGCATTATTAATATTCCTACCCACTAATTCCCGACACGATGGATACATTTTGTCCAATCTGTTGTTCGCCTCAAATTATTTTGAGGGTCAAAAACCAATCATCCCGGTAGGGTGGTCTTTAGAAGTGCAAATGCAGTTTTATTTTTTACTACCGTTTATTTGCCTGTTAATGTATAAAATTCGCTGGCGGATCCCGTTTTTAGTTGGATTGTGTATTGCCGCTGTTGCTTATCGTTATTGGTGGACCGCCAACCATCCCGAACTTTATATCACCCCTTTTTATGAAGTGGTTTATAACCGGGATTTTGCTCGGCTGCTTTCCGATCACCTTTATTATGATTTGGATGCTCGTATTGGTGCTTTTTTTATGGGAATGTTAGTGGCGTATCTGCATCATTACTATGGTAAAGCGATGGTTGAATATTTTAAAAGGAACCGACTGGTCAACGTGATAATATTATTCTTGGGGATCTATTTGATCGCTTGGTCTTTCACCTTTCCATTGATTAACAAGGAAGACGATTTTTATGCGCCTTTTGATCCGCAGGCGAACATGATGTTTCTGGTGTTTAATCCTAAAAAAATCAGTTCACCCTACCAACAAAGCATTCTGACTTTTAAATTTTCAAATTCATAACTGAATTAAATTCATGCAGGGGCAGGAAGTTCAAGTGGGTTTCCTTGGCTTACT
>Ga0256845_1000059_pt1 | contig 89539 bp, 89 predicted proteins | sample RiftiametaG_FD_189101 | JGI IMG/M metagenome (GOLD analysis project Ga0256845, IMG submission 189101) | Tube worm associated microbial communities from hydrothermal vent at the East Pacific Rise, Pacific Ocean - Riftia | ecosystem: Host-associated > Annelida > Integument > Unclassified ...
AAAATTTATATTTTATTTTGTTCTTCATTGTGGTATTATATCGTATAAACCTTAGATAAATTCTTTGTATGCCCCGCTTATATCCCCATAGCTGAAGCTAGGGGCTTTACGCTATATTTTGGTAAATGAAGAGACTTCAGAAACGGACATAGCAAACTCATTTAAACTCCTCTCAAGACTCCTAACCATAGCCTATAATCAAAAATGTATAGTGCTGATAGATGATGAGTATGATACGCCAATCCAAACAGGCTTTTTAGAGGGGTATTATAATGATATAGTAGGGTTTTTCAAGACCTTTATGGGAGCCGTGCTAAAAGATAACGATAGATATATCTACAAGGCTGTTCTGACAGGGATTTTGAGAGTTTCCAAAGAGTCTATCTTTAGTGATTTGAATAATATCAAGGTTTATACTCTACTAGATGATGAGTTTAATAGTAGATTTGGATTTACCACTGATGAAGTAAAATCTATGCTTGGAGAGTATAAACTATTGGATAGATTTAATGAGGTAGAAAAGTGGTATGATGGTTATAGAATAGGTGATTGCAGTATCTATAATCCTTGGTCGCTACTTAATTTTGCTGATAGTAGAAAATTTGATGTCTATTGGGCAAATACCTCTTCGAATGGGATTATTAGAACACTTGTGGAGAACTCAGAAGATTTCAGAGGTGATTTAAAGATACTATTAAAGGGTGAAAGCGTGGAGAGAGTTATCAATCCAAATATCACATTTAGAGACAAAGATTTTAACTTCAAAGAGGAGATGTTATACTCGTTTCTATTTTTTTCAGGTTATCTCAAATATACAAGTCGTAGATTTAATGAGGGTGAACATCTTTGTCAACTCGCTATCGTCAATCAAGAGTGTCAATATATATTCAAAAATATTATCTCAAATTGGATTAGTGATAGTTTCTCCAATAGAAAACTGCGAATACTCCTAAAATCTCTAACAGAGGGTGATTTGTTTCTCTTTGAGCGAATTTTTAGTGAGTTTGTGCGAGATACTCTATCTTTTTATGATACAGGCAAAAATATAGAGAGTGTATATCATGCTTTTTTCTTGGGGCTGTTAGTTAATCTTGGGGATTATGAGGTTATATCAAACCAAGGGGCAGGTTATGGTAGAGTTGATATTATGGTGCTTCACAAAGAGGACAAAAAGAGATTGGCTATAGTCATAGAGTTAAAGGTTATAGATGATTTTATAGAAGAGACCAAAGATAGAGCCTTGCAGAGTGCTGTAGAGCAGATAAAGGAAAAAGAGTATATATCTCTCGTTCAAAAGAGAGGATATGAGAATATTTTGAGCTTTGGGGTTGTATTTGATGGCAAGAGGGTTTGGGTTCAGAGAGTTTGATTTGATGAAAAAACGCTTTCTATTTTCCATTTTTCACTAAAAAAAAATTATGATATAATCCTTGCAAAAAAGGACAACCAAATGCCAAGAAAATTAGTAAGTTTTGATTGGGCAATGAAAAAAATTCTACGACAAAAGGCAAATTTTGGAATTTTGGAGGGTTTTTTGAGTGAGCTTTTTAAATTTGATGTCAAAATAGTAGAGATTTTAGAGAGTGAAGCGAATCAAGAGACCGAAGATGACAAATTTAACAGAGTTGACCTTTTGGCAAAAGACAATAAAGATGAATTGATTTTGATAGAAGTTCAGCACCGTAGTGAAATAGACTATTTTCATAGAATGCTATATGGGGCTTCTAAACTTATTACCGAACATATCAAAAAAGGTAGAGGTTACACCAAAGTCAAAAAGGTCTATTCGGTCAATATTGTCTATTTTGCCTTGGGTCAAGGAGATGATTATGTCTATCATGGCAAAATAGAGTTCAAAGGATTAAACAATAGAGACATCCTAAAACCCTCTGAAAAACAAAAAGAGGATTTTAAGATAAAAACCATCACAGATATATATCCAGAGTACTATATTTTGAGAGTCAATAAATTTAATGATATTGCCAAAAACAGCCTTGATGAGTGGATATATTTCCTAAAAAATGAAGAGATAGAGAATGATTTTAAAGCAAAAGGTCTAAACAGAGCAAAAGAGGTTTTGGATGTACTAAAACTAGAAGATAGAGAGAGAGCAATCTATCGTAGGAGAGAAGAGAATAGAATGTATAAAGAGTCGCTTCTGTATACTGCAAAGCTTGAAGGGGAAAAGAGAGGAGTAAAAAAGGGTATAAAAAAGGGGATAGAGCAAGAGAGAAAGAAATCTGAAGAAAAACTAAAACAAGAGAAATTAAATATCGCAAAAACTTCATTAGAGCAGAATATAGATGTGAATATTATAGCTATAATTACGGGATTGAGTGTTGAGGAGATAGAAAAGCTTAGAGGATAAAAAATCGAATTTTTTTACAAAATTTAAAAAAGTGTAAATTACTTATAAAACATGCCAAAAAAGGAGCTTTATTTGAACGATACAATAAACAAAACAGCAGTAATCTTCGCAGGAGGAAAAAGCTCAAGAATGGGCAGAGACAAAGCCCTGCTTCCATTTGGAGGTTACTCTACCCTATCAGAGTATCAATACCATAGAGTATCTAAACTATTTGACAAAGTCTATATCTCTGCAAAATCTAATAAGTTCGATTTTGAGGTAGAGGTTATAGAGGATTGTTATGAGGAGTCATCTCCTCTTGTGGGGATTGTCTCTATTTTTGAGAGCTTGGATATTGAGGAGGTTTTTGTTTTGAGTGTAGATGCCCCTTTTGTGGATGGGGAGACTATAGATAGATTGTATAGAGAGGCTCGATTATCGAGAGATGTTATAGTAGCCTCTTCTCCTCATGGGATAGAGCCTCTGTGTGCGATTTATAGGCGACAAGTATTATCTAAAGCGAGAGAATGTATAGAGCATAATAACCATAAATTACAAGCTCTATTGAGGAGTGTAGATACCCAAATAGTAGAGTTTGATAGAGAGGATGTTTTTATGAATCTAAACTATTTGGAGGATTATGATAGAGCCTCACTACTGAGACCTAGCCTCCTCTAACATCTGCCCTATCATGGTTTTTGTAAAATATATGAACTTCTCAAAGAGTTCGCTTTTGTATTTGTCTTTGTGATAAATCATCAAAAAATCTCGTTTGCACTCAAAATTTATTAGTGGTACTCTAATGAGTTTACCATTCATAACCTCCTCTCTTACAGAGATTTTTGATATACAAGTTAGACATTGGTGGTTCATTAGAAGGGATTTTATAGACTCTGTGTGACCTAACTCCAAAAAGATATTGATATGGTCAACTTTGTCTTTGACATAGTCCAAAAATACATCTCTAGTACCTGAACCTTTCTCTCTTAGAACCCATTTTCTGTTCTGTAGGGTATCTATAAAGGTCTCCTCTTTTAGAGAGATGTCCGTAGTTACTACTACTAGCTCATCCACCCCTATAACCTCTTTGATTATCTCTGGGTCATTGACTAACCCCTCTATAAATCCTACATCTATCTCACCCTCTTTTAGTAACTCTACTATCTGTTTGGTGTTTCCCTCTTTGAGTCCGACTTTGACATCTGGGTAGTTGTTCATATATGAGCAGATAATAGGTGGCATGAGATAGTCTACTATAGTAGTACTAGCTCCCACTCTAACCATACCTTTGTTTACAGTATTTTTAAACTCATACTCAATGTCATTGAATTTTTTGACAATTGGAGAGACCTCTTTTTCAAAAGCTCTCCCCATCTCATTGAGTATAAGTTTTTTGTTGATTCTATCAAAGAGAGGATTGCCTAAAATATTTTCAAGCTCTTTGATAGACATAGAGATGGCAGATTGACTTAATCCCATCCCTTTTGCGACATTTGTTAGGTGTCCCTTTTTAACAACATTTAAAAAGATTTCCATTTGGCGTAATGTAAGTTTCATTCTATATTTCCATCAAAATTATTTATAGATGAATTATATCAGAAAAATAGTTTATATAGCAACTTTTGATAAAAAAAACTGTATGTTAAACTAAATCAACACCTCTGTCGCCTTTTATCATCTCACCAATTAGATAACCATCTGTATTGGCACAGATTGATTTTACATCATTTTTGTCCACTACCAAAATCATACCAACACCCATATTGAAGGTTCTAAACATCTCATCTTCATCTACATATTTACTCATAAATTCAAATATAGGAAGTACTCTAATACTCTCTCGTTGAATTCTAGCTCTCATTCCATCAGGAAGGACTCTTGGTAGGTTCTCTACGATTCCACCACCTGTAATGTGTGCTAGTGCTTTGATTTTATCTCTGTTGGCTTTGAACTCTTTGACATAGATTCGTGTTGGAGTTAGTAGGGTATCTTTGAGAGGTTTACCCTCAAACTCATCATCCAAACTCATACCTAGTTTATCAAAAAAGAGTTTTCTTACAAGTGAATAGCCGTTGGAGTGAACTCCTGAACTTGGCAATGCTATAATCGCTTGACCCTCTTTTACATTAGCCAAGGTATCAAGCTCACTTCTCTCTGCAATCCCTACAGCAAAACCTGCCAAATCAAAATCATCATCACTATACATGCCTGGCATCTCGGCAGTCTCACCACCAACTAATGAACACTCACTCCTACGACACCCCTCTGCAATTCCTGCTACAACAGCTTGTGCATTTTGGGGTATTAGTCTACCTGTAGCGTAGTAGTCCAAGAAAAACATAGGAGTACCAAAGTTACATATAAGGTCATTGACACACATAGCTACCAAATCAATACCTACAGTATCAAACTTATTGGAATCAATAGCGAGTTTGAGCTTAGTCCCTACTCCATCCGTAGCCGATAGAATTACTGGCTCTTTGTACCCTGTAGGTAGAGCATAAGCCCCTGCAAATGAGCCAATCCCCCCAATTACATTCTTATCAAAGGTTGACTTTACATCGCTCTTGATAGCCTCTACAAAGCTGTTTCCTGCATCAATATCTACACCTGCATCTTTATATGAAATATTTGCCATTATTTTTTATCCTCGTTACATGATGGAAAGGCAGTGCTTAGTACCTGTGTAATATAACAAAAACCCGTCAACCCAGAAACAATCAGTATAATCATAATCCCAACATGTAGTATAAATGCAGCCTTTAGAGACCCGGAGGCTGCTAACATCATAACAATACCTAGAGCCATTGCCAATAGAATTTTTTGTAGTTTCTCAACACACATAATACCCTCCAAAATTTTTATGGAATTATATCTAATTTGAGAGATATATCAGTTTATTGGTTAAAAATGTTATAATTTTAGCAAAAAATAGATGGACAACTCAATTATGGCATTTATAACAAGTTTAAAAAATAGGATTTTTAATAGACCCAAGTCAGAAGATAAAAAATATCCATATGATAAATATAAAAATGTATGATGTAATAGTTATAGGAGCAGGAGCGAGTGGTTTAGTTACAGCCATAGTGTCAGCTAGACGAGGAAAAAAAGTCTTAATCTTAGAGAAAAATAACAAAGTAGGTAAGAAACTTCTAGCTACAGGCAATGGACGATGTAATATCACAAACCAAAAACCAACCCCAAATAGATTTCACTCTAAAAATCCTCTCTTTGTAGAGCAGGTTTTGGATGGTTATAACTATCAATCTATCAAGAGGTTTTTTAGGTCTATAGGGTTGGAGTTGATAGAGGCAAAAGGGGGAAAAGTTTTTCCCATGTCACTTCAAGCCTCCTCTGTGGTAGAGCTTTTGGAGGCAGAGTGTGAACAACTAGGGGTGAAAATTGTCTCTGATTATCATGTGAATAAGATTGTGAATAACTCATTGGGATACTCTATTGATAGGTTTTGTAGCTCCAAAGTGGTTATAGCTACAGGTCACATATCAGCACCAATGTTGGGTGGAGTAGATGATGGTGTAGAGTTTGCCAAGAGGTTTGGACACAAGATTGTAGACTCCTATCCATCTTTGGTTCAACTAACATCTCCAATGAAAAATCTAAAACGGCTCTCAGGGGTCAAGGTTGAGAGTAGAGTTAGATGTGGAGAGGTTGAAAAACAGGGAGATGTCCTATTTACCTCTTATGGTATTTCGGGTTTGGCTATACTTGATATTAGTCGAGTAGCTGTACAGAGACTTAGAAGAGAAAAAGTCGTAGTGTTAGAGATAGATTTAATGCCGAAAATGAGTCATGAGCAACTATTCTCTTTAATGAAAAAGAGTCTACGAACCAATAAAACTAAGTCTATATCGTTATGGTTACAGGGTTTCTTAAATAAAAAGCTAATATTGCCAATTTTAGAACCATTAAAAGTAGAAAAAGAGACCGTGGGTTCGATTTTATCCAACACAAAACAGTTAAATCAAATCATAAACAGAATAAAAAAATTCCCTTTTGAGATAGATGGAAGTCGAGGATATAGAGGAGCAGAGGTAGCCACAGGTGGAGTAGATACTCAAGAGATAAATCCAAAAACAATGGAGTCAAAGAGAGAGAGAGGAGTATATTTTGCAGGTGAAGTGCTAGATGTAGATGGAGATAGAGGGGGGTTTAATCTACACTTTGCCTGGGTCTGTGGAGTGCGAGTGGGAGAGAGTGTATAGTTATTCACATTGTAGAGATAATTTACTACTTAAGCCCATAAATTATATTAAAAATAACCCTTCGAATCTATTTTTTTAGTTAATATATTTCTGTAAAAAAAAAATTAAGAAAAAAATAATATTTAAGTTTGGCTTAAACTATAAAATGTTATCCTAACAAACCCTTATTTTCAGGGCTTTGAGCCTTTTTTGAAAATCAGTTGAAAAAAATATCTAAAATCAAAGTGTTGTTTTTGATTAATTTATATACTCTATTCAACAAATTGTTAACTTACTCACGCTGTGAATAAATAGTTAGTAACTTTAAGATTTTTAGGTGAAAAAAGGACTATTTTTGTCTCTTTTTCCACTCTTTTTCAAACTTTTTTCGTTTAATAAATGAGAGTTTTTCAATAAAAACTTTACCATCGAGATGGTCTATCTCATGTTGCAAAGCGATAGCTAAAAAATCACTGTTTTCAATTGTCTGTTTTTCTCCATAACGGTTATAGTACTCTATAGTAATCTCTTCGGCTCGTTCAATATCCTCGTAGATACCAGGTATACTTAAACACCCCTCTTGATGTTTACATGAACCCTCTTTTTTTATAAAAATAGGATTAATAACCTCTAGTGTATTCTCTTTTAATTGTATATCATTATCATCATCCTCTTCTGGGAGATTGATAATGAGAACTCTCTTATCTACACCTATCTGTATGGCAGCCAATCCTACGCCTTTTTTTGATACCATTGTATCGTACATATCATCAAGTAGCGTATGGAGTTCGGCATCAAATGCTGTAACCTCTTTTGATATAAGTTTTAGTCTTTTATCTGGGTAGATAACTATCTCTCGAACCATTTGTATACCTAGCTAATACTTTTAATTAATACTTTATCTATAAGTCCATACTCCATAGCCTCTTGTGCAGACATGAAATTGTCTCTCTCTGTATCTCTCTCTAGCTCTTTTGCTGTTTTGCCACAGTTCTCTGCCATTATCTCATTGAGAGTATCTTTTAGGCGTTGAATCTCTTGGGCTTGAATCTGAATATCTGTTGATTGACCCTGTGCGCCACCTGATGGTTGATGAATCATGATTCTAGCATTAGGCAGAGCGTATCTTTTGCCTTTTGTCCCAGCAGAGAGCAAAAAAGCCCCCATAGAGGCTGCTTGACCGATACAGATAGTGACAATATCAGGTTTGATATAGTTCATAGTATCAAACATAGAGAGACCAGAGGTTATAACACCACCTGGAGAGTTGATATAGAAGTATATATCTTTGTCGGGGTCTTGTGCCTCTAGGAAAAGGAGTTGTGCTACTACAGTTGATGCTACTTGGTCATTTACTTCACCTGAGAGCATAATAATTCTATCCTTTAGAAGTCTTGAGTATATATCATAACTTCTCTCGCCTCTACCTGTCTGCTCTACTACATAAGGGATATAGCTCATTATTTATCCAATCCCATAATTTTTGAGAATAGTTTATCCTCAATCATTCCCATTTTTACAGCAGGGAGGAGGTTGTTTTTTTGATAATACTCAATCACCTGTTGAGGGTCTTGACCACTCATCATAGCTTCATAGTAGATTGTTTGTGATACCTCTTGGTCATTTACTATTATAGCCTCTTTTCTAGCCAAAGCATCTACAATAAATGTAGCTTTTACAGAGTCACTAGCATCCTCTCGTACAGAGTCTCTTAGCTCCTCTATCTTCTCATCATTATCTTTGTACTCTGCGAGTTCCTCTTCACTCATAGTTTGTGCTTTTTGGTTGACTTTTGCATCAATCTCCTGCTCTACAATGTTTTGTGGGAGGTCAAAATCATACTTGGCAACTAGAGCTTCCATAAGTTGAGGTTTTAGCTCATCATTATATAGTTTTCCAATCTTTTCCTGTTTTATCTGCTCTCTTATCTGCTCTTTTACCGTATCAGCAGTCGCATTTTCATCACCAGGGATTAATCTTTTGACCATCTCTTCATTTAGTTCAATAGTCCCTCTTGATTTAATCTCATGTAGAGTTACTGTAAATATAGCCTCTTTTCCTGCTAAATCTTTTGCTTGGTACTCCTCTGGGAATGTTACAGCCAAATCTTTTGTCTCACCTATATTCATTCCTACCATCTGCTCTTCAAAACCAGGGATAAATTGACCTGAACCAATTACAAGCTCAAACCCTTCTGCTTTTCCACCATCAAACTCAACTCCATCAATTTTTCCTACAAAATCAAAGTTTGCTTGGTCTCCGTTCTCTAAAGCTCTATCCTCTTTTAACTTTTTAAATGGTGCATTGTTCTCCATAAGTCTGTTGAGTCTCTCTTCTATCTCATCATCCTCTACAGTTGGTTCTTCGTAGCTTGGAGCTAACTCATGATACCCCTCTGCCTCAAATGAAGGTTTCAAAGAGATACTAATCTCAACATCAATACCATTTTCTAATTTTTCAAATTTTTTAAATGATGGGTCACCAATAATCTCGTCTATTTTTAGGTTTAACTCTTTTTTTGCCTCTTCTATTACCGTTTGAACTGCTTCGCTCTCTGCATCTTGTGTAAGCTTATCTCCATACATCTGTTTGATGATTGTAGGAGGGACTTTACCTTTTCTAAAACCATCTACACTTGTTGTTTTAGCTAGTTTTTTAGCTATTTTATTTAGATTTTTCTCTATATCAGCACTCTCAATTCTTGCTGTTACTGATACATTTGCTGTATCTGTTCTTGTAGCTGTAATGTTCATTACAATCCTTTTACATAATAATCTTGGAATTCTAGCAGAATTAGGCTTATATATGTAAAGGTTGTTTTAACAATTAATCTCGAAGTGAAACTCTCCTCTGTAGGAAATTTTTTTTGATTTTCTGAAAATCTATGTTTAAAATGGTTATTGATACTCTAATTATTTAAATAAAAATTAATTTATTAAATAAAAAAAATATTGAAGTAAATATCATTGTTTAATCAAAAATGAGTTAAAAAATATTTAAATAGAACTAAATTTTTCTTTTTTTACTAAAAAATAATAAATTTATGTAAAAAGTAATTTATTTTTATGTAACATAGTACTTGTATTGTATTAGTAGTAAGAGATTAATTTAGTTTATCAATTTAATAATTTCAAGTTATCTTTCAAAATGGGATAAAATCAATATAAAGTAACAGAGTGTATGATTAGGGAGAGTGAGATGTGAAAAGAGAGTGAAAGGATAGGCATAAAGATTGTAGGAGATTTTTTGACAAACGCTTTTTATAATAATGTGGTAAAGGAAGACTATGAGAAAAATTATATTTTGGGGAGTGATAGTTGCACTATTAAGTGCTTGTGGTGGTAGCAAAGGTTCCACCAGTGATAATTATACATTAGGAAATAATAGACCTACTGTAAATGCAGGAAGAGATAAAACGGCAAATATTAATGAGACAATTACTATTACAGGTATGGCAAATGATAGTGATGGAACAGTTGTCGCTTATGAGTGGAGAGATGGAGATAAGTTATTAGCAACTACAGAGAGTTTTGAGTTTTTTCCTACTATTGCAGGAACACATACTCTAGTTTTAACAGTAACTGATGATAAGGGATTAACAGCTAGTGATGATGTCGTTGTTACTGTTATAGGAGATAGTTATACACTCTCTACGGGATTATTTGCCTATTTTAAGTTTGATGGGAATACACTTGATAGTAGTGGAAATGGGAATCATGGTATAGAGTATGGGCAAATCACTTATACCAAGGGTGTAATTGATAAATCTGCTAGTTTTGATGGAATTAATGATTATATTAGAGTAGTGAATAAAAATCGGGATAATCTAAATAAGTTCTCTATCTCTCTATATCTTCTACCAAAAGGACATGGTGGCGCACTTTTTGATAGTTATAGTTGGAATAAATTTCAAGGAAGAGGGTTTGCTTTGACTCTAAATAGTGAGGTAGCTTCGGAGTTTATGGAGGGTACAAGTGGAGAGTATTTATGGTTTGGTACTCTTTTTGATGAGTTTAGTAATAAACACTCTACTATTAAAACTAGAGTAGAGAGAGATAGATTTATACATGTTTGTGCTATATATGATAATGGGGATGAGAAACTATACATCAATGGTGAACTAAAAGCCTTTCAGCATATTGAGCATAAGTTCAATTTGGGAAATTATGATTTTTTAATAGGAACATACTTTTTTAATAACGGGATAAATACTATGGCTAGTAGCTACAATCAAGCCTTTTTGGGTCAGATAGATGAGTTGAGATTCTATAATCGCGTATTGAATGAGACAGAGATAGAAGACCTCTATCAGATGAGTGCAGATGGTCTAATAGAAGAGAGTGATATGGATGATGATGTAGAAGTCAACAACGCATTTGATGGGGTATGGATAGGAGAGGGAAAAGAGATAGGTGGAATTGAGTGGTCAATAGAGATTTCAATTGATAGTTATAATAGAGAGTATAAAGTTGATTATCCCTCATTAAAATGTGGTGGAGATATAAAGTTAATATCTATGACAGATGAGAGAGTAGAGTTTAGAGAGAATTTAACTTATGGTCTTGAGTTTTGTGAAAATAATGGTAAAACAGTACTTATAAAAACAAATACAAATAAAGCTAACTATATATGGTATCATGAGAATGGAGATAGAGATGGGTGGGGGAGTGTTGAGAGAACAAAAAACAATTAAAGAGTCTAATATTTAATTATTTAAAATAATAGAAGCTATTTTTTTGATAAAATAAGCAAAAAATATGAAAAAAAATATGAAAAAAAATATACTCTATATCTGTCTACTTATTCTACTCCATATGCCTCTCTTTGGAGAGGCTATTTTGACTACAGGTTATAGATACAAAAGTGCATTAGATACAATATCTCGCAAGAGTGTAGCAGATATACGAAACATCCGTCAAGAGCCTTCTGATTTTTGCTCACAGATTCAGCCTATGAGTCAAAAAGAGCAGATTCGATATGATAGAGTCTATAACAAAAAATTTTTTAAACCTTGGTTTAGAAAAAAAATGGGTCTCTCATGGAGACAAAACAGTTGGCAATTTGCTTTTGCAAAATCCAAAATGTACCAAAGATATGGAGAGAGGCTCTCTAAAAAGTGGTTTAAATATCAGATTAGAAACTCCAATTTCAAAGCCTATCAATCTATTTTAAAACCTGCTATCTCTCTAAGACATAGTGATTTTAAAAGCTACCCTAGTAAGCAGGATTTTTATCATAATCCTAAACGAACAGGAGAGGGATTTCCATTTGATTACAATCAAAATAGTGCCATTAATATCAACACTCCACTAATTGTATCTCACTACTCAAGAGATGGGAAATGGGTATATGCCCGTTGTGCTTATGCTTATGGTTGGTTACCTATATCGGATATAGCTTTTGTAGATAAGCGATTTATCAAAAAGTTTATGAATAATAACTACGCTGTGACTATAAAAGATAATCTTTTTATCAAAGATGGTAAGTTTAAAACTATAGTAAAAATGGGAACAATATTCCCTATTGTCTCTATAAAAAAGGGTCAATATATGATTGCCAAAAAAAATAAAAAAGCATATGCAGAGGTTAAAATACTAAAGAGTGAAAAAAAGTGGATTATTGCTAAAAAACCAATCGCTTTTAACCCTTCAAATGTAGCCTATATCTCTAAACAGTTAGTTGGAGAGCCTTATGGTTGGGGAGGCAAATTAGCTGCTCGTGACTGCTCTAGTCTAACTAGAGATTTTTTTGCACCTTTTGGTATCTTTCTAAAACGAAACTCAATTGAGCAATCCTATGATAGTAAAAATATCATTAATCTCCGTAGGATGAGTAATAGAGCAAAAAAGAGGACTATTTTGAAAAAAGCGAGACCTTTTCGCTCTCTATTGTATGTGCGTGGACATGTTGCACTATATCTAGGTCAAAAAAAGGGAGAACCAATAATTCTACATAACTACTGGGGTGCTAGGCTAAATAATAGAAAAAAGATAGTCTTTGGACGAGCTATTATGACAACTACAGAGATAGGCAAAGAGAGAAAAGATATTAGAAAACGCTCTATGCTTCTTAATACTTTTTCTCGGATAGTAAGTTTTTAGATTAAGATTCTAATTGACTCTCTACATACTCTATCGACCTCTTTTAGTAGTGTTGGTAGACGATATTTGCCACTCATAGAGGCTATAGCCTCCTTTGCTATATCTAATTCCACTCCTACAGATGTTATAAATAGAGGTTTTTTACTCTCTCCACGCATAAGCTCACATCTACTAGGTGTATCTATAAATTTGGATTTTGCTACACCAATAATAGGTATAGCTCTATCAAGAGCATTATAGAGATGCATACCCAATCCAGCATGATTCTCATCTCCTAGCCAAACATATCCATCTACTATGATACACTCTATATCCTCTAACCCCTCTAGTGCTACTAGTAGACAGGGGAGTTCTCGTTTATAGAATGAACCTGCTTGATATGGCTCTATAGAGTCTATATAGGCTGTTTTGCTATAAGTAGCTATATCATCATCCCATTTTTCAAATCCAATACATGCAACTAGAGCATTTTGGTTATTATGGTATTGTACATCTAATGCGTATATCATGTTTTTATAGGCAAGAGGAGAGAGAGTTCCTCTTATCTTGGTACATAGATTTTTTGTCCGATGCTAAGTCTACTTTTGGCACTTTTTATCTTATAGTTAGCATCTATAATTTTTTGGAATTTATGAGAGTCTCCATAGAATCTTTTTGCGATTTTTGCTAAAGTATCTCCACTTTTTACTATAACTACTCTTCGCTTTTTACTTTTTTCTACTATTGGTACGATTATTTTTTGTCCTAAATGTAGAGAGCTAGAGGCACTTCTAATATCACGATTTGCTCTTACGATTCTTTTGAACTCCATAGGGTTACCATAAAATCTCTCTGAAATAGATGCTAAAGTATCACCTTTTTTAACTATCACGACTCTATGATGTACTTTTTTCGGGTTCTCTTTTTTTCTAGTCTCTCTTCTTTTAACTATTTTTTTGGGTTTTATTCTCTTCTTTATTGCTCTTTTTTGGGCTATTTTTTCTACAACTTTTTTCGGTTTTTCCTCTTTTTTTACCACTTTTGTTTCAGCTGTCTCTGCGACAATATTTTTTTCTGTCTCTTTTTTGGCTATTTTTGGAGGAGTATCTGTTTGTCTCTCTTCACTCTTTAGCTCTTTTTTTTGATTTACAGATTGGATAATAGTAGCAACCATTGCTTTATCTGGAGTTGTCGTCTCACTATTAGATGGTTTTAGATTAGCTACTGATTGCACCTCTTTTGTACGCTTGTCTGTAGCACTCTCGACAGAGGATATTGAGGTTGCCTCTTTGGTTTTATCTGTTGCTACGATAGCACTATTTTGAGTTGTAGTTTTATCATCTTGAAAATAGTTAAATCCCAAATAGCCCATCAGACCTATAGCCCCTATACCAAACAAGCCTACTAATATCTGTTTGGAAGAGCCACTATCCTCCTCTGCTGAATAGTAGTAGTCAAATTTGTTCTCCTCTTCGCGATTCTCGTTGATATTTCGATTATCCTGTCTATTTTGATTATTATTATAATTATGATTGTTTTCATTAGAAAAAATCTCTTCATCCTCTTTTGCTTTAGATTTTAATCTCTCCTCTTTTGCTTCTCGAATGAGACTCTCCATAAAATCAGATTTAGCATGTTTCCCTTTATTGTTAATGTCATCCATCATATTAATATCCCGTAAACTATTTTTTGAAAATTATAACATAATTCCAAGACCATAAATAATATATTCTAGTAAAATATTTAAAATCTCAATAATAATACAATTGATTTTTTGATATTTAAAACATTTATTAACCCTATAAAATATAGTTTCGAATTTTTTCCACTACTCTCTGCTTGTAATGTTATTATTATTGATTTTTATCTCTAATAATAAGCTTTTTTATAAAATTTTTGACTTCTCTTATAAAAAAGACTCTATACCACTCCACAACACCCTCTGCCCAATGTTCAGGATGGATATTTATCATGAGATAATTTGGACTATTTTTCTCATTTAATAAATCTATAATATCTCTGGTATCTCTAAATACAAAATCAAAACCACTATCGACTCTATCTCTTAGATTTGTACTCTCATTATCCCATTTGCGACTAGCATCTGTTATATATAGAATTTTTTGAAAATCTATATCAAAATACGGCTCTATATCTATCCCATATTTTTTATACTCATACCTATCCCACAGTAGGCGACTATCCCATTTTGAGGTGGGTCGTCCGTGCATAGCGATGGTTTTAATAGGATATATCTCATTTAATTTCTGTAGGTTCTCTTCAAAATCCTCTATCGCTCTTTTGTAATCTCCATTAGTCTCTGCCAAAGACTCATAGTGATAACCTATCTCATGCCCTAAATCTACTATCTCTTTAATGATTTTAGGTTTAAGTGTCTTGGGGATGGTTCTAAAATAGTAGGTAGCTTTTACTCCCATACTACTCTCTATTTTTGCCATCTCTAGTGAACTATTGGGTCTCCTATCTACATCATGACGAATCAATATAAATGGTTTTGATTTATCATATTTTGATTTATGGAACTCCTCTATTGTGATTGTCTGAAAACTGTTTTTTTTTAGAGTTGTTAGAAACTCTCTATATATTTTGTGGGTAAAATCTCTCATTATTGAAACCTTGATTGATAGTTTGGATTAGCTTTTATAATCTCTATACTCTTTGGATAGTTCTTGATAATCCAAATCATAAATGATGTTACATCTATTTTGTCTTTTAGGTAGTTCTCTCTTTTTACTATATAATCCTCTTTTGAAGCCTCTTTTATAATATCTACAGCCTTTTGAGTAGCTATCTTGCCATCTACTATTCTATATAGAAGCCCTGCTCTCTCTTCATCCTCAAAAACACCTGCACCATTTAGACTATTGACATATATTGCAGGAGTACCAACCATCGCACTCTCTGATGCCATTGTCGCCCCCTCACCTATATATAGAGAGGCAAAATAGAGTGCATTGTGAATCTTTTCGGGAGGGATAGATATTTGATACTCCATCAATTCATCAGGAAGTGTTGTCTCTGATGATATAAATAGTTTTACTCTCTTTGATAGCTCTTTGACTAGCTCTATCTTCTGTTGATAAGAGAAGCCTTTTTGACCAATATCATGATGTGCATCCCATGATACAAATCTAATAATCACATACCTCTCATCTCTCTCTATTCCCAAAAAATCGTAGATACTACTATCAGCTCTAAACCAATTGTTATGAAGATAGAAGAGTTCAATATTTCCTCTATATCTTAGGTGCTTCTCTCCAAAATCCTTTTTGAATGAGGTTGCTGTAAAGATATAGTTTGGTAAAAAACTAAGATTTAGAGATTTTTCTGTATCAGCTACTGATATTTGTGGAACTCCCAATATTTTACAGACAAGAGTAGAGTGTAGAGACATTCTATTGATTACAATATCTGGTTTAAACCTTTTTACGATAGAAGCAAATTTAATTATATCTTTTAGTAAAAAGAGGATTTTTTTAAGTAACCCTTTTTTGTTTTTTCCCAAAACTATAAATGGGAGATTATACTGCTCCAGAAGATAGACACAAATCTCTTTGTCTTTTGTAACAAAGAGTCCCTCCCAACCCTCTTTTGTCAACTCCCAATAGATATGTTTAAAGTTATGTACCTGTGCTGGATGTCCTATATCAAATATTATCTTTCTCATTTTTACCTCTTTATTAAATTATAAGGGAAATATATAAGCTCCCATATAGCAGGGGTTATATCTTCTCTATCCCAAACAGCATATTGAGTCATATCTTTTGTGGGAGTAGTTGATGTCTCTCTATATTTTCTGTTTAAAATAAGCATTATTGTGTCCAAAAGCAGATGTTTAAAATAGCTCTCTTTGTAACTATCTACTATAATGTCTCTACTGTTAACCATTTTCTCATAAATAGATATGAGAAATGGGGTTTGAGCTTTTTGAGAGATAGAGTGCCATTTCCATGTTCTAGGATTAATCTCTAATAGCTTATATCTATTATCTTTTGCATCATATTTGAACTCAACTTCACAAAGTCCACTATACTCTATCTCTTTTAATATCTTCTCTGCATCATCTTTTAACTCTGGAATCTGAACAGTTTGGGCAAATGTTGTAGCATTTCCAAAATCAACAGGGTGTTGTCTCTTTCTACGAGCAACAATATGTATATAACTCCTATCCCTATTATAATAGAAACAGGCAGAGTATTGATTGTGACTATCGCCCTCTATTATCTCTTGGACTATTATCTCTGATTTTGGGATAACTTGAGTAGCTAGTGAGTAGTTTGCCAAAAGCTCATCTCTATCCCTACAGACAAAGACCTTCTTTTTGAATTTACTATAAAATATGTGCATAACGGCTGGTTTGATAATACAGGGATACTCAATAGTACTATTTGATAACTCCTCTTTATCCTTTGGAAAGAGTGTCCAAGGGATAGGGATAGATAATCTCTTGGCAATTTTATATGTCTCTATTTTGTTATAACACTTCTCTACTACAGACCACTTATCTGTAGATACTATAAAATGACTATTTAACCTCTCTCTATTTTGACTTAGTATCTTGACCTGTAAATCACTGGTTGGGATGATAAACCAACCTCTATATCTATCTTGTAGTTCAAAATCCAAAAAAAGTTGTAAAAAATCACTACTTTTATAGAATTTTTTGCAATATTTGGAGTGTTTTGCTAAATTAAACTCATCTCTGTCAATTAAAATAACAGGAATACCCTTTTTCCCATAAATTCTAACAATGTTTAAACCTTGGATATGTCCTCCAAGGAGAATTACACCTTTTTTCATATTCTGTTCCTATATAAATTTGTTATTTTTTAGCCATAAGTCCAAGTTTATCCACTTCCAAATATCCCTAGAGCAGTTTGCTTCACCATTTAGATGTTTTTTGTACATCTCTATAGCACTCTTTGTGTTAATATATTTTTTAAATCTATCTGTTGGGTTTTCGAGTATATCCATTATTCTCTCTTGAAAATAACTCTCTCTAAACCACTCATCTTCAGGTGTTGCAAACCCTATCTTGTCATATCTAGCTCTTATCTTCTCTGGAACGATAGATTTGACACTCTCTCTCAAAATATATTTTGTAACGCCCTTTTTTATATAATTTTCATTATATAGAGATAGTGTCTGCTCAACTAACCGATAATCGAGAAAAGGCACACGGGACTCTATTGAAAATCTCATAGAGTTCAAATCCTCCCACTTAAGAAGATGCTCTAGTTTATACTCAAAGTGGTTAATCAGAGACTCTTTTAGCGATTTAGCTCCATATAGCTCCTCTGCTAGGATATTTGAGACATTATGGTTTTTATAAAAATCGCTTTGAATATATGAGAGTTTTTTGACTTTGAGTTTGATTTTGAGTTTTGAAGGCAGTAGAAAAAAGAGAAAAGCTTTGATAGCAAAAAGAGATTTTTGTACTCTTAGATAGTGAAATATCTCAGAAGAGAGTTTGATTAGAGATAACTCTTTGAGTAGCTCTTTGAAATAGAATCCATAAAAATACATATACCCTGCTAGTTGCTCATCTGCCCCTTGTCCATCGAGAGTAACTTTGACACCCTTTTTTGCTAATTTCATCACTTTATACTGTGCGTAGATACTCGTAGTGGGGACAGGCTCATCCAAGTTCTCAATAAAATCCTCCATATCCTCAAATAGAGAATCGGCTGTTGGAGTTGTATAGTTCATATTGTTTAGATATGACCTCATCTCTTCTATAAAATCACTCTCATCACCCCTTTGACCCTTCTCATATACAGCAGAGAAACTCCTTATATCTTTTATATCCAATTTTTTTGCTAATATAGATACTATGCTAGAGGAGTCCAATCCCCCACTAAGACAGACTCCTACAGGAACATCACTTCTCATTCTAAGCTTCAAAGATGACTCAAAAAGCTCCAAATAGTCACTACTATTTATATCTCTGTTTTTGTTACAGTTGCTCTTTAGGTCATACCATCTATCTAGTTTAAACTCTCCATTAGGATTCAATGTAAAACTGTGTCCATGTGGGATTTTATAAATCTCACTATAAAAAGTTCTATTGGAGTAGTCTGTTCTATTAAAAGATAGATAATCAAAAACAGCCTGTTCATTAATAGATAGAGGTGATTTGATTTCCTCTTTGAGAGCTTTTATCTCAGATGCAAATATAAAACTCTCACTATCTTTGTAATAGTAAAAAGGCTTTATTCCAAACCTATCTCTTGCACCAAAAATCTCCTTGGTTATTGTGTCATATATTACAAAAGCCCACATACCATTGAATCTATTTAGAGCATCTTTGCCCCACTCTTGGTATGATTTTAGTACAACCTCTGTATCACTACTACTTCTAAATTTGTAACCTAGCTTTTTTAACTCCTCTCTTAGCTCTATATAGTTATATACCTCTCCATTAAAGACTATCACATAGCGACTATCATCACTAACCATGGGTTGATGACCTGCTAGGGATAAATCAATAATACTCAGACGAACAAAACCTAAACCTATATTATTATCTATAAAAAGCCCCTCATCATCAGGTCCTCTATGCTTAATCTTCTGCATCATACTCTTGATACTATGCTCTTTGATAGATTTAGAGTTAAAATCTATCTTGCCTACAATTCCACACATACTATTTCACTCCTTTTATTATATTATTATAAATATCAACTACTCTCTTTGCCACACTCTCTGATTTTAGATGTAAAATGCTCTCTCTTCCTTTAGTCTTTTTGCTAAAAAGAAGAGCCTCTTTTATCCTAGAGGCTATCTCTTTATGGTCAAAACCTGTAATATAACAGCCTCTAGTCTGGGATAGTATCTCTTGGACATCACCCACATTAGTTGTAACTATAGGAGCATTACATGCCATAGCCTCTTTTATCGCATTTGGACTCCCCTCCCATAGACTTGTAAGTATAACTACGGATGAGGCATTATAATAGTACGGAATTTTTTCATGAGGTATCCCTCTTAGGTAGTGTAGTTCTAAGTTTTTATCATCTATAGATTCAAATGCCCTCTTGGCAAGTTTGAAATTTTTTACTCCTCTGTTGGGGTCTGAAGTGAATAGAATATGCTCTTTTTCTCTATCCCAACCTACCTCTTTTAGTGCTATATCTCTATCTATTGGTCTAAATATATTAATATCAACTCCATTAGAGAGGATATGTGCCTTTTTTATCTTTAGAGTTGAGTACATATCTTTTGATTTTACAATAATAGCTGACCATGATAGATAATAAAATATATAGATAATCCATCTAAAATATGGACTAGCCTTTACATCATCTCCCATTAGTGATACTATCAAGGGTTTAGCACCTGCTAGAGATGCAACTATTCCAGATAGCCAATAGTGAGCGTGGACTATATCATATGGGTTATTTTTCAACTCTGCTCTCAACTCTGATATAGAGTTTAAATAGCCTCTAATACCTTTTCCTCTAATAGTAAAGTATGTTAAATCTATATTCTCTTTTTTGAGGGATTCACCTTGACTTTTGACAATTGGACTTATCCCTGATTTACTATTTCCACTACTTACAAATAGTACTCTCATTCTCTCTTCTCCTATCTAAAGTTCCAATAGATTATCATGAGTACAAGTGTAATCATGACACTCCAAAAGAAATTTTTAAAACTTTTATCTTTTTTAAATTTAATCACCCTGTTGTCATATTTATCCAAGAACCAAAAGGCTATAATAAAGACAAAGGGCATATGTGGTAGTGATTTTCTAAGCTCCAATCCATCTATTAGATATGCCAATGCAGCCATCTCCATAAGAGTAAATATAATAAGAGGATAGAGCTTCTCACTTTTTGTTTTATATATATGAACTACTCCAAACCAAAAAGGGAATGCTAGTAGTACTCTATATACTAGACCTGATGTATAGAACATCGTCCCTACTTTGCTCATGGAGATAATGGTTGGAAGTGGGCCTATAACTTGAGAGAGAATATTGACAGTATATGTAAAAAATATCCCTCCAATCACCCCACCTTGAGTCTCTCTTGCACTAATTAATGTATCTACACCTCCTGTTGTATAGCTGTTTATCTGCTCGGTTAATGCTCCACCCATTGCTACAAATACAATAAAAATAAATATAGAAAATAGCTTTGTCCAAAAACTCCCATCTTTTGAGAGCATAGACCCCAATCCCATAGAGCCAATAATTATTCCCACAAGAATAGGTCGAAAGAGCATTATTGAGCTGATAAATAGTATAGAGACTATTAAGTATATTACATCTCCTTTTTTTAAAAAGCGATAATAGAAATCAAAAGCTACAACAATTAACATAACCATAAAACTCTCTTTGAGTCCAGTCCCATGAAAGTAGACTACAAAAGAGGATATAGAGTAACTAAGTGAAGCCAAAAAAGCATATTTTTTTGTCATAAAATTTTGGCTTATACTAAATATACTATTTGCTGTAATAACACCAACTATCAGATAAAATAGATTTAATATTAGATTTGATTTTGCAATATGATAGAGTGGATATAGAATCAATATAATTCCCAAATCATCAAAGCCCATAAAGCTTAGATAGTAGGATATGCCTTTTAAAAAGGGCATATTGATTATCCCCAATACATTGTCATGATATGTGATAGAGTCGGACTCATTAAAGAGAAAAAAATTATCCCTATAGTAATATGAGATAAAATTCTCCATAAAAATAAATACAAATAGATACAAAAAAACTTTTATTGCTAACTTATTACTATTTTTGTAAAACTCCGAACTTATTAATCCTTGAGATTGTAAAATAAGAAAATAGCTAACAAAACTAAATATTGCAAAAAAGATTACCAAAAAATACTCTCCCTCTATTTTAAAAGAGAATAGAGAGTAGAATGATATTAGTGCTAATAGATATACTCTGTTAACTAATTTAAACAATAACGCCTCCTTTAGTAAAAGCTATTAATAAAAAGATTAAAATAGATATAGCTATAATAAACTTGGTATTATAGTTAAAACTATATAGCTTCTCAGAGTGATATATATAGATATATGTTTTAAATATACCTGTTAATAGTGTTCCAATGATTACCCCCTCAAGCCCGATTAAGTACCCAAATATGAGACTCAATATATAATTTATAGCTACAGAGATAAATGTAATATACATAATATAGTGGGTTTTTCTTTTTATGATAAAACCAAATCCACCTGCTTGACTACTCTGAACAAATAGAATAGAGGCTAAAGCTACAGGAAATAGATAGGCAAAATGAATATATTTTTCTCCTGCAAATAGCATCATTATCCAATCAGATATAAAATAGGCTATTATAAAAAATATTGGTATAAATATCAAATAGAGATGAAAAAAGTTTTTTATTAGAAGTGAGCCTTTTGTACTTCTATAATTTTTCAACATCACAGGTAGAAAACCACTAGATACTGTTCCTATAATAATTTGTGGTACTCTTGCGAGTTTAGTTACCACAGCATATACTCCCAACTCATATTTACCAAAAAGTAGAAGAATAATAACTCTATCAGCCATCTGCATAAGACTATTACCTAGATAATTGGGAATAAAAGGGAGAGATATTTTAAGTAACTCTTTTAATATATCTATACCATTATCTATAAATTTAAACCTAAATATATGCTCTTTGGAGATATATAGAGAGAGCAAAGTTCCAATAAAAAGCCCTATAATTAGACCTTGTAGGTACGCTTCGACTCTCTTGTCAAAATATAAAAACAGAAGACCTGTTAACATCCCAGCTATATATGAAAATAGATTGATAAAAGAGGCCTCTTTTGCTCTCTCTTGCCATCTTAGAAAGTTAAAAGTGTGGTAGTTAATCATATTAAATAGAAGATAAAAGAGTATATATATCCAAATCTGCTTATTCAAAAGAAAAAGTTCACTTCTATATAAAAAGATAAAATGAGCTACTATTGCCAGTATCAATAGTAGAGATGAGCTGATTATTACAGTAGATACATATAAAAAAGATAACCTATCATCATCTTTGGACTCTGCTAATAGTATTGCAATACCAGAGTCTATTCCTAAAATAATTAAAATATTCAAAAAATTACTTATAACTAAAAAAAGGTCATAGATAGCAAACTCCTCTACTCCTATGCTTTTAGCTAAAAATGGAATAATTAAAAATGCTAATAGTTTATTTCCAATATTCGCGATAAGATAATATTTACTATCACTTAGACCTTTTTTTATTAAACTCATTATACTTTTTCTTTATATAAATCTTCTAAAATTTTTTTATAATCTTTTGTTAACCCAATACCTAAATTTTTATCAAACCACTCCTTTGCACTTTTGGCAATCTTCTCATATTTCTCTGGATTTTTCTCATAATCTACAAATACATTAAAAATATCCTCTACAGTCAAAATATCAACGAGAGGTGCTTTGTAAAATAGGCTCGTCTTATCCTCTACTGCACCATTTGTATGTGTTATTAACGCTACTCCACTAGCTAAGACCTCATTTGCTGTTCCACCTGTTCCTGACATGTTTTCTCTAATTTGGTCAATTCCAAAAGTCGCCTTTTGTAAACCTATCATTATCTCTTTTCTATTGCTCTTTGGCATCCACTTTATATATTTTTGAATCTCAAGCTTCTCTATTAACTCTTTGGAGTATTTAACATCTGTTCCATACTCGAAAAGAACCAAAATAGGATTTTCAAACTGAGTAACTTTCAAATATTTTGCAAATGCTTCTATTACTCTATCACTTCCCTTATTTGTACCTGTATCAGAACGCCACTCTTGCCTCGCATGGTTAAATACTACAAAATCATGCTTATCTAAAAAAGAGAATTTACTAGAGTAGATTTTTGAGTAATCCTCTCTATTATATACCATAGGAACAGTTCTATTCATAGGTTTTACACCTAGTTTATCTACAGCTATTTTATAACGACTATGATTCAAATTTACCATCAAAACCTTGGTATCTTTATACGCTTTTCTTTGAAAATAACCCAATTTATACCAGTACAAGTTTCGTAAAAAATCTTTAAATGAAGAGTTCATATCCATAACTGATATATCATACAAATCACTCCCATATGGAATAATAATATCAGAATCTATTCCAGATTTTTTGAGAAATGCACTGCTTAAACCACAAGATACTATTAAATCATATCTGCCTTTGAACTCTTTTTCTATTCTATTTTTAGGGAGAAAAAAATTATTATAAGCATCTATAGAAGTTGGAAAAGTGTGTATCCAATCCATTTTTTGAACATCCTCAAATGTATCAGCTTTTGGATTGAAATGTTCATATTTAGAGTTTGGAATAAGATAGAGGTGGGCATCTACTCCTAAGTCTCTCAAGTATCGTGCAAATGCAAAAAAATTATTATTCATATTATCAATAAGTGCAACCTTCATAGCCTAGCCCTTTAACTTTCTTTTGATTTTAATATACTCTCTTTTTTCAAACCCCTCTAATGCAACTATTGTAGTTTTTCTGTTTATATCTTTTCTAACAACTGCTCCAATTCCGATAGTAACCTTATCTGTTATATCTACTCCATCAATTATCGTTGCATTTGGTGCAATATAGACGCTATTTCCAATATTTACACTTCCACTTATATTAACTTTAGAGCAGATTTCACACTCTTTTCCAATTTTTACATTATGTGCAATATGGGTTAAATTATTTATCTTTGTCCCTTCACCTATGACTGTATCACTCAATGCTCCTCTATCTATTGTAACATTTGCACCTATCTCTACACCATCTTCTATAATGACTCTTCCTAGATGTGGAAACTGTATCATCTTCCCATCTAAATTCTCTATGTATCCAAATCCCTCTTGACCAACTCTTGTACCTGAATTGATTATAACATTATCTCCAATTATACTATTTGGATAGATAGTTACATTTGGATAGATGGTTACATTATCTCCAATAATAGACTCTTCACCGATTACTACATACTCATTTAGAATACAATTTTTACCAATTTTGACACTATTATCTATACTAGATAGGTTTGAAATATACTTATTATTTATATCTTCAAGGAAAAAATGGTTAATAATCAAAACTATTGCTAATCTAGGATTAGTAGTATATATAATACTCTTATCTTCTGATATAGGTTTAAATTGCTCTCCTACAATCAATATATTTGAGTTTAAACTCTCTATATCATAATTTGAGCTTTTAATCCAATTTATAGAGAAATGGTTATTATTATCTAAAGATGCTACATTTTTAGATATATTATTTATACTATTATCTTTTATATACAACTTCTCTTTTTTTAAAAATTCAACTATTTTATTACTATTGACTTTTATATTATTTATCAATTTCTTTTTGTTTATCATGGTAAATTAAACTCTCCTCTTTGAGTTTGATATAGTCTATTTTCTTGATATGTAGAGTCTATTGCATTAATATAATTGTTTAATAATTTACTAAAACAGACTCCATAATCTTTTTTACCATCACAAAAAAGATGGTCAGGATGTATCAAGAGTTGAATTAGTTGATTTTTAGATTTTTCAATATACTCTTCAATATTTTTTCCTCTAAAACTAAATGATGAGTCAGATATATATCTATTTTTATCAAAAATTGGACTACCATAAGCATTAATAAGTTTTGGATAATCTATATATGTTCCAGTCACAGAAGGTTGATGCATACTATATGAATAGAGCTTAATTTCTAAATATTTTTCAAATATCTCTATCTCATCCATAAATTTCTGTAGTAAAAAATCATTTTTCTGATTACTATAAGCAATTGGATCAAAATGCAATCCTATCTCAAATCCATTTTGATGCATCTCTCGAATAATTTTTTTATTTTTAAAACTAAATGGATTATACAAATCTGATGTTAATAAAATATAATAAGTAGATTTAACTCCAATCTCTTTTTCCAATTTATATAATTCATATGCAAAATCCAAAGACTCATCAACATCATGCCTTAATATTAAACCATCTGTTGTATTTATTGCATCTTTTACCATAATAACTCTATTAGCTTTTTTTATAATATTCTTATACTCATCTAATGTTAAGAAATTATCCATTGTTTATCCTATTTATTATCTCATCATACTCATTTAAATCAATAAATGAATTAGTGGGAAGATGAACCTCATTTTTAACATGTGTTCTTCCAAACTCTTTATCTTTTGAGAATGTCTGATATATATTATCAAAATCATTATCTATATCATCATAATTTTTATCTATAAAGCCGAACATAAAAGGGTTTTCATCTGATATTTTTGAATATATAGAGGGTTTTTTTATATTTTTAAGTAGATAATTATAGTTCAATTTTCTTCTTTCTTTTAGTGCATCTAATTTTGGTAACCATTTTTTTAGCTCTTCATCTAAATAAGAATCCATTCTCTTATCAAAATTATACCTCTTAGTATAAGATAATATTCCACCATACTCTATTGGAAATATTTTAGGAAGAGAATATATAGTCAAGTCACCTATTGTTCCATGTAAAGTATTATCTGTTATAGAGTCAAAGGCAAAAGCACAATCTTCAACTAATGGGATATTTAATTTATTAGCTATCTCTCTTAATCTAAAAATATCTCTATTAAAAAAACCAAAAGAGTGTATTACATAAATCAATTTTGTTTTAGGAGTCAATACTCTTGATATTTTAGCATAATTAAAGAGAGTAGCACTAACACAGGTTACTACATAAGTGCTATTTGTGGTGGTTGATATATAAACTTCATCTTCAAGTGATAGTTTAAAGTGTTCCATAATAACTCTAATACCCTCTTTACCATTTCTAGTATAAGAATAGTCTCTATTAATGAGTTCTCTTAAATTATTAATACCATTACTTTTTAGTCTATCTAATATCTTTTTTTTAGAAATTTTTTTAAATTCAATCTCCCCAAGAGGCATTATCTTCATTTTATCTCCAATGTGCATTTATTTTGATATAGTTGTTCAATTATTTTTTTATACTCTTTAGCTAATCCCATACCTGCATATTTATTAAACCAATCTCTATTTTCTATAGATTTCTCTCTGTAAAAAGTTTTATTTTTAATAAATTTAGTAAAATTTTTCTCTACATCTTTTCCTCTATTTGACCTCATAATAAAAGGAGGTTTATGCCCTATTATTTGATAGTACTCATCATCTGACTTCAGAACATTTTGCATAATTATTTTACCACGAGATAAACCTTCAAATCCAACTCCACCCCAAAATTCACCTAAAACTGAATCGACTACAATATCAGCATAGTCAATAAGATTCAATATATCTTTTCTTGGCATCATAGGAAACCATTGTACATACTTATCTATTCCTAATTGAGTAATCAACTCTTTAGAAGCATCAACATCTTTTCCATATTCAAAAAGAATTAATATAGAGTTAATATTCTTATTTGCTTTTATAAATTCGTTATATCCTATAATCAATTTATCAGAACCTTTTACTCCCTCTTTTTTTTCATACTCTTCAATTAAATCTTTCCAATAATGTCTTGTATGTGAAAAGATCACAATATCTCTATTTAACATAGGAGCCAAATATTTAGGATTTGGTTTGACTGTTATTTTTTCTTGATTATAAATCATCATTAAATATTGTTTGATAAGTTTATCTTCAACTCCTAATTTGGAGATAGAGTCCTTTGTCATATTCATTATTCCTGATGCTATTATCTTTGTGGTATTATACTTTATCCCTTCAATCTGTTTATTGATAGTATACATACGAATAGGATATTTTATAATATTTTTAAATTGAAACTTCTCATTAATAGTCAATTCAATATGGTCAGAATATGGAATAAATATATCAAGTTGATAGTTTAATTTTCTAAATAGAGCAGGTGCTAAACCAAATCCAATAAAAAAATCATACTCTTCAAGCTCTTTTTTTATCGTTTCGATATTGGCTAAAATCAAACCTTTTCCACTACTCTCCACCGATATATAATGTATATAATCTTGATACTTATCAATCTGATAAGTATCATTTTCAGGCATAAAGTGTTGATACTCATTTTGGTACATAAATAGATGTGTATCTACATCTAAATCTCTCAAATATCTCATTAAAGAGAAGAAACAGTTATTCATATTTCCAATTAATGCTACTCTCATTCTAATTCCTCTTCCTTCCAATAATATGTGTGCCTAAAAGAGCCTACTGCTCCAAAACTCTCTTTAAATTTAAATATATTCTCTTTTCCTACCATGTTGACAGAAGATGTACCAAAATCAAAATAGTCAAAACCATCCTCTTTTGCCTTTAGGATGGTTTTGTAGATTATTAGACTCATAGCTTGTGTATACTTATATTGCTCATCACTACATAGATAGAAACTCATTATATTTTTTTCATTTAAATTAAAAACTCCTATAGCTGCTATAGGAGTTCCATTTAGATAAGCTATATTAAAATATATATCATTAGGAAATTTTTGGGTTAAGTAATTTATCTCCTCTTTGGTATGTGTTGGTGATACACCATGTTTATTAAATGTCTTATCCATTAAAGACCAAAAATCATCAATAGAAGAGTAAAATTGGGTTTGAATATCCATTTTTTCTGCCTTTCGTACCATATTCCTTAGTTTTGAAGTAAATACTCTCTTTTCTAAATCATCCTCTTTTAAACAGACGATGCTACTAATATCAGAGTTTATTATTTTAAAATCCTGCTCTAGCATTGAAAAATTAAGCGTTTCACTAAAAGATTTATAATAAATCTGTAGTGAAGGTGTAATAATAACAGTTTTTATTTTATTTTCACGTAAAAAAACTTTTAATAACATTATAATCTCTTTAGAATTAGAATATGTTAAAATATTTTGAAAAATAAATCCACCATAACTTGCACCATAGGGTGACTTTGCTATCTTCTCTCCATTTTCGATACTAATAGCAAGAGGCATTATTCCAAATAGTTTTTCTCCTTTGAATACTCCTAAATGGTACTCATAAAATCTACTCTTGTGATAAGATAAAAAATCAGGATGATGAAATATTGTCGCTCCATTGGCTTCTTTTAAAAAATTAACCCATTTTTTATAATCTTTTTCACTATTTCTATCAATCTTCTCTATAGTAAATCTACTCATATTACCAATACCTCTCATCTTCAAAAGATAATCCACAATATTCACTCTCTATAAAGTGCTTATACTCTGTTTTTCTCAACCCTATTCTATTCGCCTCAACCATTCCCTCTGCAACTTTAAAACTAGCAGTCTGTAAATCTATCAGTGCCATACTATCGACATAGTCTGTTCTATAACTCATAAACCCAAATGGAGCGGGACTATTAGGTATATGGGTAAACTCTACCTCATCAAAATCTACATTTCCACAGATATGGATAACTCTTTTGTTTTTATCTAATCTCCACTTATCTATATAAGCATCTCTATCACCAATTATAAATTTTTGATTTTTATGCTCTGCTACTATAAATATATCATAATCATAATCGGTAAATTTTTCAGAATAGTTATCAGTAGATTTAGCTATATATCCATTTTTAACTAATACTCTCTCTATAGGTTCAGTAAACTCTTCACTCCCTAAGATTAGAATTCTCTGATTGGAAAAATGGGTAATTTTCCAATCAAGTAGTAGATATAGAGCCGTAATTCCAATATAATCCATAGTCATTAATCTACTATCATGCTCATCTGTACCATAGACTTTAATCCCCTGTTTATACATCAAATCCATATCTATATCTGAACTTCTAAACTCCCAAGGTTCATACATTAGAGTAATAACTGAATTGCTATGAATATACTTCAATATCCTCTCATCTATTGGTCTAACAAATCCACTATTTGTGACAATATCAACTCTATCCTCTATCTCCTCTAATGACTCTATAATTTTTATATTGCTTTTTCTATTTGTTTTAAAATACTCTATATAATTACTCTTTATATCATCTATATTACCATAGCTCGTATTTTTAGCAAGAGCATATATCTTTTTAGCTCCTGCTTGTTCAGCAATAATCGCAGTACATCTATAATCACCTGTAGAGGCTTCAGTTAGTACTATCTTGTCTTTTAGATTTAGATTGAATTTTTGAATAGAATATTTTATCTTATTTAGCACTATATTCCCCTATTTTTGAGGTAATGTACTCAATATCAACCCCATTATAACAAGGAAAAGTGATGCTATTTTTCTCCAAATATAGTGCATTTGATTGAACATCATTATATTTGTTTCTATTGTAGGTTATGCTACTTAATGAGTAAGTCCCCAATGTTGTCTCAATTCCATTTTTCCTCAAATAGAGTACCAATTCATCTCTATCCATAGTAAAAGGAACAGTAAATACAAGTGATTGGACATTATGTACAATATTGTCTGCTATCTTTTGAACCTTAAATCCTAAGGGTTCGAGTCCCTCTATATATTTTTCTCTTATCTCATTTCTTGATTTTACAATCTCATCCAATTTTTGAATCTGTTTTATACCCATAAGAGATTGAAGCTCCGATAATCTATAGTTATATCCAAAATCTACAAACTCGAATTTACCATCAACTACTTTTGCTCCATGATTTAGTTTTATATCAAAAAACTCTGCATACTCATCACTATTAAATGTGATAGCTCCACCCTCTCCAGTGGTGAGAAGTTTTCTTGGATGAAAGCTAAAACATGTAATATCAGCTATATTTCCACATTTGATACCATCTTCGCTACTACCCATAGCACAAGCTCCATCCTCTATTAGTGGTAAATTATATTTATTGCAAATTCTCTGTATCTCCGTTGCTCCTGCTGGACTACCCAACCCATCTACAAAAATAACTGCCTTTGTCTTCTCTGAAATCTTACTCTCTAACTCTTGGGGTAACATATTGTATGTCTCTAATGAGACATCAGCAAAGATAGGAGTAGCTCCTAAATCCTCTACAACATTTGATGTAGCAGGAAAAGAAAAATCTGAAACAATAACCTCATCACCACTTTTTATATCAAATAGCTTCAAAGCCATAGTTAAAGCTGTTGTTGCTGAGGTGGTCAAGTAGGCATACTTTGCACCTGTATATGAGCTTATCTCTTCTCTAAATTGCTCTACAAATTTACCTTTTGTAAACCAACCACTATCAAAAATCTCCCTAAATTCACTCTCTACCTCATCAAAAGATATATATGGTTTTATTAATTTAATCATCTTATAGACCTCTCCTTCTATTTACCTGCTCAATATGTGAACTTCTCCACTCAATTAGCTTCTCAAGACCTCTATCTATCTCAATCTCATAGTTAAAATTTAACTCTTTGGATGCTTTTTGTATATCTGCAATTCTACTTGTTACAAACATCTGTTCAGCCTCTTGGTATATAATATCCAATTTACTTCCTGTAATATCCAAGAGAGTCTGTGTCAAATCCTTGATACTTGTCTGTTTTCCTGTAGCTACATTAAAAAAATCATCTGTAGCATCTGATTTCATTGCACATACATTAGCTCTTGCAATATCAGATACATAGATAAAATCATAAGCCTGTGAGCCATCTCCATATACTATTGGAGATAATCCTTTGTCGATTCTATCAAGAATTTTCATAATAATAGCGATATAAGTCCCTTTGTAATCCTGTCTAGCTCCATAAGCATTAAAATATCTAAGTCCAACATAGTTGAGTCCATATCTATGATAAAAGGATTTACACATATGCTCCCCTGCTATTTTGGATGCTCCATAAAATGTCTGATTGTTATATGGATGCTCCTCTGTCATAGGAAGCTCAACAGCATTTCCATAAACAGAAGCAGAAGATGAGTAGATTAGTTTTTTGACATTATGTCTAACACATGCCTCTAATACATTAAAAGTACCCTCTATATTTACATGATATGCGTTTCTAGGATAGTCATAACAGTGTAAAAGCCATAATGCAGCGAGATGAAAAACAAAATCCTTGCCTTTTACAGCCTCATCTAAAATATCTGTTTGAAGTATATCACCTCCAATATCAAAAATCTTTACTCTATCATCTTTTAGTGCCTCTTCAAGATTCTCATGAGTTCCTCTACTAAAGTTATCATAAACAACAACCTCTTTGACATCCTCTCGTAATAACTCTTCTACCAAATGAGAGCCTATAAACCCAGCTCCACCAATAACCAATACTCTACTACCTTTTATATCTTGCATCTATTTTTCCTTTTTATTTATTCATATTTTTATCAGCCTCATAGAGACTCTTTAGTAATCTTATTGCTTGGCCTGGTCCAGAGATTGACTCTTTTTTCTCCAATATACACTCCAAAAAATGGTCTAAACTATTATATAGAGCATCCTCTTCGGGTATATATGGAACAAACAAATCTCCCTCTCTGATTTTCACCGCATAATCTTTATATTCAATATTTTCACCTGAAATAACATTAACTCCTTTATCATAAATCATAAGCTTTTCGCCAATTTTCATATCATCAAAAACTACCATCTTTTTTGTACCAACAACTACAAATCTTCTCTCTTTTAGTGGAGAAATCCAACTAGATTGAATATGAGCAATAAATCCTTTATATCGAAGAGATAAAAATACTAGTGTCTCTTTTGGATTATATATCTTCTCTCCAACAGCACTAATATAAAATGGCTCTTGTCCATCTGATAGATAATCTATAATGGATAGGTCATGTACTGCTAAATCCCACATAGAGCTTACATCTTTTTTTATTTGACCTAGATTTAATCTTATAGCATCCATATATAAAATATCTCCTAACTCATTAGAGTCTATTATAGATTTTATTTTTTGAACTATAGGATGAAAAATCATAATATGGTCAACATGAATAATTAATCCTCTCTTTAGAGCCAACTCTTTTAACTCCTCTGCCTCTTCTACAGTTGATGTGAATGGTTTCTCTATATATATATGTTTTCCTGCCAAAAGAGCCTCTTTTGCAATCTTATAGTGTCCACTTGTCTCAACGGCTATAGCAATAGCATCAATAGAGTCATTCTCCAAAAGAACTTTATAATTAGACTCATATTGTACTTGTTCAATATAGATGTTTTTTGCCCTTTCTATTCTTGAATTACTATAATCACAAATTGTAACTAGGTTGTATCTCTTGTTATTAAATAGATTTTTTGCTACATTAGGTCCCCAATAACCAAATCCAATTAACCCTATATTAATCATACTCTCTCCTACTCTCTATTTTATTTCCTAACTTATCAATATAGCTGTAGTGTTTAGCAGGGTTTCCCATAACTAGGCTATATGGTTCAACACTCTTGGTCACAACGCTACCAGCTGCAACCATTGCATACTCTCCTATCTCAATACCACATACAATAGTAGCGTTTGCTCCAATACTTACACCTCTGTGAATAACTGTAGGTGTAATTTTCCACTCATGATTAAAAGCTCTAGGAATCTTATCATTGGTAAATGAGACATTTGGACCAACAAATACACCATCTCCTATAGTTACCCCTTGATATATGGAGACACTGTTTTGTATCTTGCAGTTATTTCCAATTTTTACTTTTGTATCAATATAAGTATCTTTTGAGATTATAGAGTTTTTGCCTATACTACTCCCTTCTCGTATTTGAGCATTTATCCATACTTTTGTATTTTCTCCTATTGTTGCGTTTTTGGATACATCTGCTGTGGGATGTATAAATATATCAGCCATCAAATTACTCCTTGTTTTTATTTATTTCATCAACTACATACTCAGCAAATGCAAAAGAGCATGTAAATGCAGGGCTTACTGCGTTTAGAATATGTGTTGAGTTATTGGTATGTTCAACTACAAAATCCTGAATTAACTCATTTGTAGTAGTGTTCAAAAGTTGAGCTCTAATTCCAGCAGGAATTGGAGCAAAACTTTCTCCGATATTATAGACCATATCTTTTGCTTTAGCTATAAAAATCTTTTTATTATAGTTTTTCATCTCTGAAATAGCTAAATCTCGAAAATTGAAAGAGTTAAGCAGAAAAAGTTTACTTGCATAGTAGAGTATTTTTATCATTTCATAAAAATTAAAATTCTCAACTCCTCTATAGTTCTCTCTCCAAAATGCAGGAATAGCCGTTGGACCTATTTTTATACTTCCATCAACAGTAATAGTATAGTGTACCCCCAAAAAGGGGTTAGCTAGATTTGGGACAGGATAGATATTTGTTTTTATATCGCTCTTGTTTTCGCTATATTTTAGATATATTCCTTTAAATGGAAGCATAGTATAGTTTTTGGCTAGTCCAAACCTTTTGGCTATTTTATCAGCATAAGCACCTGCACAATTGATAAGATAATCATATTTTAACTCATCACACCTATTAAATGGAGTATTGAAATAGAATTCTACTCCCATTTTTTCTAAGACATCTTTTAGTTTAAAACAGACCTCTTTAGGCTCAACACTAGCTGTGGTTGGAGAGTAGAGGGCTTTTTTATAGGTTTTGATATTTCTATCTATCTTTTTAACCTCATCACTATCGATAATAGATGTCTCTACACCATTAACCTCTGCTCTCCTTTGAAGCTCATAAAGCCCCTCTAGTTCACTCTCATCTTTGGCAATAACTATCTTTTTTGTATTATTAATAAAAATATCATTAGCAGAACAGAACTCTCTCATCTTCCTATTGCCATCTACTGTAAATTTTGCCTTTAGACTATTGGCACTATAATAGAAACCTGAGTGTAAAACTCCACTATTTCTACCACTAGCATGTTTTGCAACTTCGCTCTCTTTCTCCACGATAGCAATAGTTATAGTAGGATTACGCTTTTTTAACTCAAAAGCAACTGTCATACCAATAACTCCTGCTCCAACTATTAGATAGTTATATTGAGATTTTTTTATACTCATGAACTTCTAACTCCTTTAAATAGTAGAGCATTTAGAAATTTGAAAAAATAGCTAATATCAGTTGAGTTTCCTCTCTTCTCATATCTCTCTATATATTTTTTCTCTGATTCAATTATCCCCTCAAAATCTTTGGGTCTATCTATATAGTAGGGTGGAATTAATCCAGGTTTGTATCTATTTCTTATCTTAACAAACTCCTTTGGGTAAGCATTTAGCATTACATCACTCAATGGTCTAAAACCAATCAATTTTAAATCTCCATTAAGTAGATTAAAAATCATAGGTAGCTCATCTAACCAATATCTTCTCAAAAATTTGCCTATTTTTGTGATTCTAAAATCATTTCTAATTGTACCATCACTATTCAAACCATTAGTATTTACAACAAAATCTTGTAGATACTCTGCATATGGTTGCATTGTTCTTAGCTTATAAACATAGATTCGTTTACCACCTTTGCCTGTTCTTGGTAGTTTTATTAACCATGAATATTTTTTATCAGAGATAGCCTTTACGCTCTTTTGTTTAGCTATATTTACTATTGACCTCTGACCCATCTCCATTAGATTCATAATTTTGAATCCATAGTAGAAAAAATGACCATAATATAAGCTTTTGTCTTTTTGAATTTTTAACTCAATACTGTCCCCTATACTCAATCCCCTATTTATCTCTTCTAATAATTTCCCTATATTTGAAGCATTACAATATACTCTTAATATCATATTTTTTTCCTTTTTTATCTTAAACTCTATTCTAATTCTAAATGAAAAATATTTTTTAAATCAATAATAGTGCTATCTATATTTAGATATTTACCTCTATTGACGATTTTGGCAAAAATGGTATCTTCTCTAATGTATACCCATATATAATTTTTATCCCCATCTCTGCCTTTATTTAAAATTGTCTGATACTCTCTGCTACTAGTACTATCCGTCATTGGATAAATCCAAGCAGATATAGTAAAATCAGATTTAAATAATAGATTTGATTTGTATTTAATAAATCTATTACTCTTATCAATAAGTGTTGTCTTTAAATCGAATTGTTTTTTTCCTATTAAGTTATCATCTATCCCCTTTTTTATGCTATTTTGATAGAGTGTTTTAATTTTTTTGGAATCTAAAATAGAGTTCCAAATGGTTAATTTTATCTTTCCATTAAACCAGTGTGCTATACCTCTATAACCACCTACAAACAAATCATCACTATTAGATTCCAAAATACCAAACCCTACATATCTCTTCTCTACCCTCTTTTCCCCATCAATATAGATAGCAATAGTCTCTATATTGCTATCATATGTAATTACAATATGATGCCAATGGTTTTTTATACTGTGAGATTTACTAAAGAGTGGTTTTTTATAAATATCTGTAGTTGAAGATGTATTTATATAGTTGGTTTTGTTATTATAAAGAAGATTTTTTTCTAAGATAAATTTATGTTTATGTTTAGATTTTTCACTATTATTAATACCATATCTTTGATTATTAATGATAATATTATCTCTAACAGTGGTTTTATAGCTATCTTTGCTACTTTTTTTGCCTTCATATATAATGCCATCACGACTACTACCCTCTATAATATTATTTTCTATTAGTGTATTGTTAAAACCATCTATTCTTATCCCCCCATCCAAGTCTATATCTTGGTTATTATAGGAGATAGTGAGATGTTTGATATGATAGATTATATTGTTGTAGATATGTACACCTGTTCTTTTATAATTACCCTCTCCTGCATCTAAAATAACTCCTCCTGCTTTGCCATATATGAGGTTATTAAATATTTTTGCACTCTCTATAGGGGAATTTTTATTTTCAATCAAAATTCCCGCATAACCACTAACTCTCTTTCCCAAAGAGTTTCCAATTATGTTTCCATGTATAGAAAATTTATTACTATTTTTAACTCTTATGCCACAATTTGTTCTTGTACTATAGATACTATTATCATAGATTTCAAAATCAGTAACATTTACAAAACAGACTCCTTCATGACCAGAATCTCTAATCTCATTATTGTAGATTTTTGAATTTATAGATTTTCTAATATTTGAACCTGTAAATCGTATAATGTCCCATTTGCTCTGATTTAGAGACATGTTATGAATTTTTATATTAATAGGGTTATAAAAATGTATTAGAGGAAGATAAGTAGTCCCTGTAGGCTCACTCTGTACCCCTCCAGTAATTTGGAACCCTGCAATCTCAATATTGGAAATAGTACTATTTTCATCTCCATAGACCGTCCATTTTGAGACACCTCTTTGACCTATTATAGGTTTAAGTTTAGGCCATTTTGCATTATCTTTTAACTTTAATAAAACAGATGAATCTCCTTTTAATTTGGTATTGTTTGGCATTAGAATAGGTTCATCAATAATACAACTTCCTGCTCCTTTGATATAGACTGTTGTGTATTGAGAGTTTTTTGCTATATAATTTAATGCTTTATTTATTGTTTTTTGGTCAGATTGACCATTGCAGTTATATTTTTTGCTACCATTTATTGAGATGTAAATGGTATTTGCTGAATCAACAAATATAATTATGATAGTTAATATTAATACTAAAATTGATATAGAGCATCTCCATATTATTTTATTCTTTTTCATAATTTAATATCCCTTTTAAAATTAGTTCTATTTTAATTTCTATTTATAGAACCATTCATAATTAATCCTACATTTTTCAAATTATATTTAATTGTTAAATCTTTTAATTTGGAGATATACTCTTTTTTTGAGTAGCCTTTTTTTAGAATAAAAAGGTTAATATCGCTATACTCTATCAAAGGAAATGTATCTGTAAATGAACCAATAGAGGTGGTATCAACAAAGATATACTCATACTCCTCCCTCAATTTAGAGAATAATATCTCTAATCTTTTTGATAATATTAGTTCTGATGGATTTACTGCGTTAGAACCAGCTGGAATAACATCCAAATTTGGTTTTCTTGTTAAAAAAATAATATCGTATATATCAATAACTTCATTTAGATAACTACTAATTCCCATCTGATTATCAATATTAAAATACTTATGTAGGGTAGGATTTCGTAGGTTTAAATCAATAATAATCGATTTAGCTTTGGCTAGTTGAAATATGGCACTTAAGTTAACAGCAACGGTACTCTTCCCCTCTTTCTCTACAGAGGAGGTTATTAAAATTATGTTGGATTTCTTATGTTTGGATAAAAATTGTAAATCTGTTCTCAATTTTCTATAACTCTCTGCAAAAATAGATTGTGGCTCTTCAAAGACATTTATTTTTTGATTTTTCTTTTTTTTACCTTTTAAAAAGGGGATTTCAACACAAAACAGCCATTTTTTAGGATATTTTATATCTGTTATATCTCTAATAATACTACTAGATTTACTAAAAATAGCCACAAGTATAACACCCATAATAAAACCTAAAAATAGAAAAGATAGTACTAACATTGAGCGTTTGGGTTTGATAGGTGATTTGGGAAGATAAGCTTTTTCGATAATTTTATAGTCTGAAGTCGATGCTACATTTATTATTTTTTTTTCAGATTTGTGTTTTAATAGATATATATATAGTTTTGAGTTTACATCATATTGACTCTTTAGATTGATTAATGTCATCTCTTTTTTGGGGAGACTAAGAAGGTTTTTTTCGTACTCTTTTTTCTGTTTTTTTAAGCTTGATATTTCATCTTCAATTGATGATTTTAAGTTTTTTGTATTTTGCAATATATTGCTTTTAATAAAAGCTATCTGATTATGAATTTTTATCAATTTAGGATATTCGTTATTATATTCTATCTTTAATGCCATATCTTCTAATTTTAGTTTATGCAAAGAGTTGAGTTGTATCAATATCCCATCATCTCCTAATTTGGCTAAAATAGTTACTATAGAGTTGAAATTCTCTCCATTATAGATTAGTTGTAATGCTTTATTTATTAATGTTCTTTTTAGGTTATTTTCTGAAATCTTCACCTCTATATCACTTAACTTATTAATCATTGTACTAGATTGTGCTGATACATTGATAATATTATTTTTTACTTTGTAATTCTCTAACGCTTTTTCAGATTTTTTTAGCTTATGTTTGACATTTTTCAACTGTTTTTCTATAAATGTCAAGATTTTATTACTGATTTTATCTTTGCTTTTTTGTCCCTCTCTTAGAAATATCTCAACTAAACTGTTGACATAATCTACAGCTCGTTTAGGGATGGTATCTTCGTATGAGATTTGAACCAAAGAGGTATCTTTATTTAACTGTTGAATATTTAGTCTACTACTTACAACCGACTCATAGATATTACGGCTATTTCCATTGATTCTAAAATAGATTGGTTGGTCAATATCTTTAATCTTATTTATAGAAAGCTCAAAATAGTCTGTTTTTATACTATTTCCAAAAGCATATATTTTATTATCTAAAGTTAGTAATTTTTTTTCTAAAATATGATTGAGAAATTTATCTTTTTTTGAGTTTTCTATCTCCAAAGAGTAACTATTTTCATTTGGAATAATTTTTATATTTACTCCCAAAATTTTATTATTAAGAACTTTAATTTTATTAATGGTTATAGGTATCTCTTCAGCATATAGTTCATGCTTTTTATATTTCTTTTCGATAAAAAATTGTACTTGAAAATTTATTTTTTCAATAGCTTTTTTGTTAATTTCATAGGTCTTTAATATCTCTATCTCTTTATTAATCTCTTTATTTGTTGAGTAGAAAGCATTTTGAAGTAAATCATCTGAGGCTATATTACTTTTTTTGCTGTTAGATTTTATTTCGATAATTGAATAGGTACTATAGATATAAGGTTTAGAATATAAGTACAGATTGGCTAAAAATAGAAATAATAAAGAAGTGAAGATTATAAAAAATTTATATCTATTTATTAAATAGAGTAAATCTTTTAATTCGAATTCATTTTCATACTCATCTTCTTTAAAGTTTTCTAAATTATTCATAAACACTTTCCTTGATAAGATAAAATTTAAATAGTAATAGATGAAGAGAGTAATAGAGAATATAACTATTAGTACTCTTTAAAAAAAATTACAAATCATTATTGAATATCATGTCAACATTCTACACTATATATTATAAAACTTATTTTAATATATATATACAATAAACAACAAATTTTGTTTTTTATTGAAATAAGTGGTTATTATATAAATAATTTTAAACATTTAATTAAGATGAGAATTTCAAACTATTTTTTATTAAAAATTTTGCTATAATATCTCAATGAAATATACAGAAAAACAGATAGAGAAATACCAACGACAACGCTACATTAACTTCTTGGAGAAAGTGACAAAAAATCTTTTTAGAATGTTTCGCAATAAAAATACGACACAAGAGCAGTTCTTAAAAAAATTTGAGGAGTTGAAAATAAAATTGGATGAGCAGAGAGATATACAATTAAACTCGGAATATCACCACCAGATGAAAGCGTACATAGAGAAGCTATACTCTGAGTGTCAATATGAGTTTAAACTCGATGATATTAGAGAGATTAATATGACTCATCTCAATAGATTACAAAAGCTAAAAAACTCTAGCTCTTATAAAAAAGATAAACACAAATCTCATAGTAAAAATCAGGATTGGGGTTAATGGTTTTTTGAGCTTTTTGGAAGTAGTAGTTAATTATTAATCCTTGGTTTCTAGGAGTATAATATCATAATATAGAGACCTCCTCTATCATCTCAATTCCGAACTTTTTTAAGACTCTCTCTTTTGCTAGGTCTATAAGATATTTGGCATCTTCAAAAGTTCCTCCACCATGGTTAACTAAAAAATTTGCATGAATTTTACTCCACTGCATAGCACCACAATAAGTACCTTTTAGTCCAACACTCTCTATGAGTCTCCCTGCATAGTCTCCTTTGGGATTTTTAAAAGCCGAACCAGCACTAGCTATTTTAGGTTGGTTAGAACGAAGAGAGATTAGCTCATCAAAAAGTCTATTATCAAATCCTCTTTTGATTTGAAATTTAGCATCTGTAACCACTCCTCCTAGCTTTGCAAAACGATACCCATGCTCTATATTATCTTTTTCTATCCATATACCATCTATCTGAATAGAGTCCAAAATATTAAAAATCTCATAACTCTTGACTCCTGCATTCATAGCTATCACTCCACCCAAAGAGCCTGGTAGTTTAGATATAAATTCAAATCCTGATAAATTATTTCTCTTTGCAAAAGATACTATCTTGCCTGTTGGAGTTGCACATCCTATTGTTAAGATATTACTATTTAGCTCTATATAGGAGTACTCTTTGGATAGCATCATCATAGCAGGAGGGGTAGGTGATACTAAAAGATTGTTGGCATGACCAATAATAACTCTATCATTTGGGATATTGTCACCTCTTTGTAACATCAACACCTCAACAGGTTGTCCTATTTTAATACTTGAAAATTTAGAAAAATTTATACTTTTTAAAAACATTTTTTACTCTTTTTTGTTAAAATATACTACAATTTTATTTTTTTTTCATTTTATATAAGTATAATATAGTGTCATTAATACTTTACTTTAAAGGGATTTTATGAAAATCAATAAAATAGTTGTTATAGTTATACTTCTAACTACTATTGTAGTGCTTATACTATCATTTAAACATCAAGAGAAGATTACAAATAACAAAAAAATTGTTATACCTAAAATTGTTATTCCTAAAGTTACTACTCCTGAACCAACTACTCCTAAAAAAGAGGATGAACTATCACAAATTGTCTCTAATCTACAAGCTATAATAGAAGAGGATGAAAAAGATATAAAAGAGGATGAACCCACAGAGGATGAGATAAAAAATATATTATCTAAATTAAAAACATTGAAACAGAGAGAAGAAAAGGAGGAGGAGAATATAACTATACTAGAGCAACCTCAGAAAATTGCTCAAAAAAAGGCTATAAAAAGTAGTGTTATTAAAACTGCAGATAGTAAGAATAAAATTGTCAAAAAGAGAAAAAAATGTGAAAAACCCAAAGAGGTTATAATATACAAAGAGATAATTGTAGAGAAAGAACCTAGAAAAAAGGAGCCAATAATTACAGAGGAGGAGTATAGAAGAAAATTAGCCGAAGAGTCGAAAATAGATAGGGAGATAGCCTCTCTATCTATGGTTAGAACAGTAGATATAGATATAGAACAGAAGATAAGAGAGGGTAAAGTAGAGAGACCCACTACACCAAAACCTATAATAGAGGAGGAGACTATATATGTATCAACTAGTGATGATAAGATAGAAGAGGATATACCTTGGGCAGAGTTAAAAGAGATAGATGAAAAAGTTGATGGAATCTTTATAGAAGAGAATATAAATTAAATTTTGGTAAGTTTCTGGTTATTAATCTCCTCTATCTTTGGATATGAGGAGTATGTCGTGGAGTGTTGAGTTTAACCAAACACCCTTTTTAATATAGCATCCACATTTTTAGTATAATAATCAAAATTAAAACACTCTCTTATCTGCTCCTCACTTAGTGACTCTCTTAGTTCATCATCTGCTAGTAGATATTGTAGATATAGAGACTCCCCTTTTTCATTTGTAGTTGGTTTACCCTGTTGTATCTCTTCCCATACCTTCATTGCATTTCTTTGGACTATCTTATAAGCATCTTCTCTACTTACTCCTGCAAGTGGTAGTTCTAGTAGTACTCTTTGAGAAAATACAAGCCCTCCTGTTAGATTTAGATTTTTCATCATATTTTCAGGCATAACAGTTAATTGGGCTATGACTCCATTCATTCGATGCAACATAAAATCTGTAGTTACAAACGCATCAGGTAACCAAAATCTCTCTGTTGAACTATGGCTAATATCTCTCTCATGCCATAGAGCTACATTCTCCATTGCAGGGGTTGCGTAAGCTCGAATTATTCTAGCTAATCCTGTAATATTTTCGGTGAGGATTGGGTTTCTCTTGTGTGGCATAGCAGAGCTTCCCTTTTGACCTTTTGCAAAAAACTCTTCGCACTCATAAACCTCTGTTCTCTGCCAATGTCTCACCTGTACAGCAAACTTTTCAATAGATGAGGCTAGAAGAGCCAAAGCAGAAGCCAATCTAGCATATCTGTCTCTTTGAATTACTTGGTTTGATACAGGAGCAGGTTTTAGCCCTAACTCCTTACATGCTAACTCTTCAAGCTCTAGTGGTGCATGGGCAAAGTTCCCCATAGCTCCACTTATCTGTCCTACCCTAATAACCTCCATAGTCTGCTCTAGGTTCTCTAGGTGTCTAGCCATCTCGTCATACCAAACAGCAAGAACAAGCCCAAAGGTAATAGGCTCACCATGGATACCATGGCTTCTACCTACCATTAGAGTCATCTTATGCTCAATAGCTCTAGTTTTGATAGACTCCATCATCATCTTGACATCAGATATAATAATCTCTAGTGAGCTTGTCATCTGCAACGCTACAGCAGTATCTACTGTATCAGAGCTTGTCATTCCATAGTGAAACCATCTACTCTCCTCACCAAGTGTCTCTGATACAGAGGTAGTAAAGGCGATAAGGTCATGTCGAGTAATAGCCTCTATCTCATCTATTCTCTCTACAGAGAAACCTGCATTATCTACAATCTTTTGTGCATCATCATCAGGAATTAACCCTAGCTTATTCCACGCCTTGACCACAGCCAACTCCACATCTAACCACGCTTGGTATTTTGCTTCCATATTCCATTTGTTAGCCATCTCTGGTCTTGAGTATCGTTCTATCATAATTAAATTCCTTGGTTATTTGTGTCAGATTTTTATGATGGAATTTTATCCAATTAAAGTAAAAGTACCTTGTGTAGATTTATTTTTGCGTTTGCTTAGTTTAAGAGCGTTTAAACTCTCTTTCTTCTCTTTTACAACTTTCTATTGCCCACAAAAAGGAGGTTTCCGAGCTGTTATGGAAAGTTTTTGAATGGATAGGGAAAGAATATGAATGCTAGAGGAAAGTTTTTGAATGAAAGGGGAAAGAATTTGAATGAAAAGGATAAGTTAAATATTTTTTTACTTACCCTATGTTATAATTTTACATTCTAATAAAAAGTTGATAAAATGCTAAATATGAATACAAACGAAATAATTATTGATAAAAATAGCTCTAGCATCCAAATAAGCAATAAGATTACAGCCATTCAAAGAAAATGTTATAATTATATGCTCAAAATCGCCAAAAATGAGTTTAAAAAAGATAAAAACATAAAAATATTCTCTGTATCAGCTGAAGAGCTTTTGGTGTTTTTTGAAATAGGAGACAATAATTATAGTCGGCTAAAAAAAGAGCTTTCTATTTTAAATAGAACGCAAATTCAATATAATATTTTGGGCAAAAATAAGAGAAGTAAACTCTTTGGGGCTTTTACTCTTATATCTGCATTTGAGTACTCAAAAGGTATGATAAGTTACTCTTTTCCTGAAAAGATAATTGATATGATTTTAAATCCAAAGATGTTTGGCAAGATAAATTTAATAGTTATAAAAAGCCTAAGAAGCCGTTACTCTATTGCTCTTTATGAGTTAGCAGAAGATTATATTAATGTTCAAATTCCAAAAATGAGTATAGAGAAATTTAGAGAGTTAATGGGAATCGAAGAGTATCAATACTATAAATTTGGTATGTTTAAAAAATATGTTATTGATGTGGCTGTTAACGAGATAAATGATAGAGAAAATATCTCTTTTACTATCAGTTATGAGCTTGAAAAAAAAGGACAAAAGATAACCCATATAAAATTCACAACTCACAAAAAAGAGGAAGTCCTACAACTAAAAGATAGACAAAAAAAGTTCTATGGATGGAAAAAAGAGATAGTCAAAAAGTATAAAAATCAGACTATATGTAATAATCTAACAGAAATAAATTATCTTAAATGGACATTTTTCTATATTAATCAAGATGGACTATTGGGTAAAATTGTAGATAATAACAGAATCCTCTTAGATAAAGAAGAGGCTCTTAAGGTTTGGGAGTATCTCTATCAAAACTCATCCAAGATAACTATTGAACCATTAACCCAATATGATATTTTGATGAAGGATTTTAAAAATAGAAAGATAAAACAAGTTTCTACTACAGCGTTAGGAACTAAAGTTACAACTATTTTGGAATTTGTAGGTTTTAAAATAGACCAATCCAAAAAGGGAGATTTTGACCACTTTTTTATCGAGATAAAACAAGAAGATAACACAAAGGTTTGGAGCAAAGAGAGTTTTAGTTTTGATGATATTGTGGGTATGGATTTTTTGTAGCTATTTTATGCTAAGATTCTACCCAACAGTTATAAAGAGGTAAAAATGCCATTTGTCAAAAGACCATTCCATATAGAAAAACCTATCAAAGCTTTTCTTTTTCTTATCCGTAAATTCAATTTCACCCAAGGTGAAGCACAGCGAGTTATATCCAAAGGACGCATACTTATAGATGGTAAATCCACCTATGATAAAGGTGGAACTATAGAGGGGGATATAGAGATAGTCTATTTTGAACCCAAAAGTAGAGGAGCCAAACCTATATTTACAACCAAAGATTTTTTGATTTATGATAAACCCTCAGGAGTTATGGTTCACCCCAATACTATGGCTACAGAGTACTCTATGCTAGATGAGATACGAAGTCACTCAGGACAGAATGCAAACAGCACACATAGGATTGATATGGAGACATCAGGGCTACTACTTGCAAGTAGGCACAAAGATGCCGAACGATTCCTAAAAGGCTCTTTTGAGAGGAAACAGATACGAAAACAGTACCTAGCATGGGTTAGAGGTGAAGTAAGAGAGAGTTTTGTGGTAGAAGAGCCTATATCTATTCGTAGTGACTATAGTACCAACAAGCACAAAGTAGAGATTTCCCAAAATGCTAAATATGCCAAGACAGAGTTTACACCTCTACACTATGATAGCGAGTTAAATGCTACTCTCATAGAGTGTAGACCTCTTACGGGTAGGACTCACCAGATACGAATACATTTGTTTCACGTGAAACATTCTATACTAGGAGACCCTATTTATGGGGCTTCATTTGAGGTTGCCAATGACTACTTGGAGGGGAAGTTATCAAAAGAGGATAGAGTTAGAGAGACTGGGGCTTCTCGACTTTTGTTACATGCAAACTCACTTGAGTTCTCTTATGGGTGTGATTTTTATATTGTATCAAAGGTTGATTTTTTTGAGATGAGAAGAGAGATATATAGATAAGAGGCTCTCTATCGAGACCTCTTATAGGATTTTATTTGATAGATGCTTCAAACATCTTAACAGCTTTGTTCATCTCTTTTAGTAGAGGCATATTTAACTCTTGTGCCTTTTTCAAAGAAGCGTCACTTGTATCTGCTTTTTCGATAATAGACTTATAATCTACCCATAATTTAGCTACAACTTCCAACTGCTTTTTAATATCGTCATTTTTACACTTATCAGTTAGACCTTTTAGAGTTGTCTCAAAAAGCTCACCAGTCTTTTTGGCATTCTCTTTGTTTGCATCAGCATCAATACCATTAGCCACAAGTAGTAGCTCTTTTGTCATCTTTTGGGTTAACATTCTCTGCTTACCTGCTAGATTGATAGTTTTAGCCATCTCAGGGTCTAGTTTAGAGCCACTATTCTCTGCATACATACCTACTGCTTTGTTCATGTTTTTTAGTAGTGGTAGGTTCTCTTTTGCAATTGCTTCTAGTGTTGCTTTGTCACTCTTACCTGCAATTACTTTGTCAATGCTTGTTTTGAATGATGTCCATAGTTCAGTCACTTTATTTAGCTGTGCTACAATATCTTTGTTCTCTGTCTTTGGAAGATTTAAATCTTTATCCCCAGCGATTAGACCTTTTAGTGTCTTATCAAAAAGCTCTTCTGTTTTTGTTAAGTTTGCTTTGTTAGCGTCTGTATCAATCCCTTTTGCTACAAAAAGAGCCTCTTTACTCATCTTTTGAGTCAACATTCTCTGTTTACCTGCTAGGTTAATTACTACACCACTCTGCTGTTTTGTTTGGCTAACTGTAGTTTTATTTGTATCTACTTTTGCCTCATCTGCTGATGCCCCCATAGATAGGCAGATACCTATCGTTACAACTGATAATAATCTTTTCATGTTAATTTTCCTTTTGTTAATAGATATAAAATTTATATCAAGTAGGAATATAACATAAAAAAAATTCAGATAACTTTATCTTAGAATAATCATAAACTAAAATAATTATAATCTATGAATTTGTTACTCTTTTAACGCTCGATAGATCCCTACCCCACTAATAATCACTACTATAACTATAAATCCAACCATTGTCCAATCTAAAATACTCATCTAATTTGTCTCCTCTAACTCATTATCTCTCAACTGACCACACGCAGCCGATATATCTAGTCCTTTTGACTCTCGTATCGTACAGTGTAGCCCTCTTTTGGTTAAATACTCTTGAAAAGCTAACATATCTTTTGGTTCAGGTCGTTTAAACTCTGTTCCACCATAGGGGTTAAAATAGATTAAGTTTACTTTTGATTTTATGCCATTTAATAGAGATAGCAACTTTTTGGCTGAACCTATATCATCATTTACATCTTTTATCACAAGATACTCAAACATTACTCTTTTTCTATCATTTATAGGAAACTGTTTTACGGCATCTATAATAGATTTAATATTATAAGCTTTGTTAATTGGCATTAACTGCTCTCGTAACTCATCATCCACAGCATGTAGAGAGATTGCTAAGTTTACACCCAATCCCAACTTTCCTAATTTTACAATTTTAGAGCTAAGTCCAGAGGTAGATATAGTCTGTCTATGAGGAGCAATAGCCATACCATCAGGGTCAGCAAAGACTCGTGATGATTGTGCTACAGCTTCGAGATTATCGAGAGGCTCTCCCATACCCATATAGACTATATTTAGTCTCCTATTTGCATCTATATTATTATCTCTTTTGATTATCCTTATCTGCTCTACTATCTCACCTGCTGATAGGTTTCTCAAAAATCCACTCTTAGCTGTTAAACAGAAGCTACAACCAACCTTACAACCTACTTGACATGAGATACAAACAGTATATTTGGCTTGATGTTTTAATCCCCCATCCTCATGATATTGCTCTTTTTTCATTAATAATAAAACTGCTTCTACTGTATTACCATCATCTAACTCAAAAAGATATTTTCTACTTCCATCTACACTATTCTCTACCTTTACAATTTTAAGTAGATCGATTCTGTAGTTATCTTTTAACTCCTCTTTCATAGCTTTTGGTAAGTTTTTCATCTCATCAAATGAGGTTACATATTTATGATAGAGCCATGAGTATATCTGTTTGGCTCTAAATGAGGGTTTTATGAGTTTGGATAACTCTTCTCTTGTGTAATCTTGTATGTTTTTTTTCATTCTCTGTTACGCCTTTATTATAATGGTAAAACTGTAGGGTTGGCTTTAGCCAACCATAAATTTATTTTGCTTTAATTGGTTGGCTAAAGCCAACCCTACGAATATTTTGAGTTCATATATTTTGTAAGCCTACTCATCGCCTCTTTGTGATTTGCTATAAAATCTCTATGTGCATTCTCATTACAATAGTTAGTCACAATAAAAATACCTCTAGCAGGGATATTAAAAGCCTTTGCCACTTTTAATACAGAATAAAACTCCATATTCTCTAGGCTAATTCCCTTAGATAGGTAGGAGTTAGATAGAGTCTTATCTGTTGTAATATAATTGGATGAGTTTATAATTGTTTCACGTGAAACAATTTTAGTAGTTGAGACTATATTATCTATTGGAGTGTAGGCGTTGGCATTAAAAAAGCTGTTTTCTATATTAGAGGCTGTTTTTGACTCTACTATATCAAAAATATCATAAGAACCATAACTCCCTGCACTTCCTATAAATAGGATAGACTTAGGAGGACTCTCTATACATCTTCTAGTTAGATTAATAGCAGTATCTATCAATCCAATACCCATAGGAGTTGCAAACTCAAAGGACTCACTCTCACCTGCACAGATAATCATCTATAGTCTCACAGGTATATTTTGAGATTTTAGGTAGCGTTTCAAATCCATTATATCTATCTCTCTAAAGTGAAATATAGAAGCAGCCAATGCAGCATCAGAGTTGCCAATAGTAAAAGCCTCTTTGATATGCTCCATAGTCCCTGCTCCTCCACTAGCAATTATTGGGATATTGACCACTTCTGCTAGTTTGGAGTTTAGGTCATTGGCAAATCCTGCTTTGGTTCCATCACAATCCATGCTTGTCACTAGTAGCTCTCCAGCTCCTCTATTATATGCCTCTTTTGCCCACTCTATGGCATCTATTCCTGTATCATTTCGTCCACCATGAGTAAATATATGCCACTCATTAGGAGCTACTTTTTTGGCATCAATAGCAACTACAATACATTGTGAACCAAATCTTTTTGATGCTTCATTGATAAACTCTGGTCTCTTTATCGCAGCTGAATTTATGCTTACTTTGTCACATCCTACATTGAGTAGATTATATATATCGGGTAGCTCTCGGATTCCACCACCTACTGTTAGAGGGATAAAAACCTCTTTTGCTACTTCTCGTACTACATCAACAATAGTATCTCGTCCCTCATGAGATGCCCCAATATCCAAAAAGGTTATCTCATCAGCCCCCTCTTGGTTATATCTTTTGGCTACCTCTACAGGGTCACCTGCATCTCGTAATCCTACAAAGTTTACACCTTTGACCACTCTACCGTTATCGACATCCAAACATGGTATTATGCGTTTTGCAAAATATTCCATCTCTTTCCTTAAAATTATTGATTATTCACTATTAACTATTCATTAATTATGTTAGAATTATATCCAAATTAAGCAATAATGGTGTAAAATGAGCAACAGAAAAAATTTAGCAGAGTTTGCTAACAAAAGATATGGTCAAAATTTTCTAAAAAATGACCAGATAATAAAGCAAATCATCCAAGCGATGCCCACAGATAACTTAACCGTTGCCGAAATTGGACCTGGCTTAGGTGATTTAACAAAAGAACTGATAAATGTTAAAACCGTAGAGGCATTTGAGGTTGATAAAAGATTATGTGAGCATCTCCAAAAAGAGTTTTCAGAGCCTATCAATCGAGGGGCGTTATCTCTAAATTGTGGTGATGTGCTTGAGCGTTGGGGGAGTGGTACGCTACTAGAGAGGGAGTATCATCTAGTTGCAAACCTACCCTATTATATAGCCACCAATATTATTTTAAAAGCATTAAAAGATAAACATTGTCAATCTATTTTGGTAATGGTACAGAGAGAGGTAGCACAGAAGTTTTCTGCTAAAGAAGGAGAGAAGGCTTTTTCGGCACTTACTGTTTTGACACAGAGTGTTGGTTTTGGAGAGCTACTTTTTGAGGTAGGTGCAGAGAATTTTGTGCCACCACCCAAAGTGACCTCTGCCATTCTTTTAATCAAAAAAGAGCGTAGTAGAGACGACAAAGGATTTGAAGATTTTCTAAAAGTTGCATTTAAACAACCGAGAAAAAAACTCTCCAAAAATCTCTCTACGCACTACCCAAAAGATAAGATTGAAGCACTCTTTGTAAAATTAGAGATTAATCTAAATATTCGACCTCATGAAGCTAAAACGACCATTTATCATCACTTATATAATAAATTAAATAAGGAGATTATTAATGGAAGAGAAAAAAGAGAGCGAAAGCAACAAACCTAGAAGAGATAGACCTGATAGACCACGGCGTTCACAAAATCCTCATAGGAGACCAAAACAGACAACAAGTGCAAATCAAAAAGAGTCACCAAAAGAGGTAAATGGAAATCTAAAGACCCCACCAAAATCAGTTAATGGTAACAAAAAAGAGTCAAAACCCAATTATAATAAAAATAAAAAACCTCATAACAATAAAAATGGTAATAAAAATGGTGGCAAAAAAGGTGGTAAACGAAACAGAAATGCGATGGGGCCACTAAGAGATGATTTAAAAGAGGTCTTAAAAAAGAATCAATTAGCCAATGATGCAAGAATGAATCCATGGAGACAGATAGATATATCTAATAAAAGCAAAATTAGATTTACTCCACTAGGTGGTCTTGGTGAGATTGGTGGAAATATAGCTGTTTTAGAGGATGAAGATACAGCTATTATTATAGATGTTGGTATGAGTTTTCCAGATGAGACTATGCACGGTGTGGATATTTTAGTACCTGATTTTTCATATCTACACTCTATCAAAAATAAAATCAAAGCAATTCTTATTACACATGCACACGAAGACCATATTGGTGCTGTTCCATATCTATTCAAAGAGCTAAAGTTTCCTATCTATGGTACACCACTTGCTCTCTCAATGATAGAGAATAAGTTTAATGAACATAAACTAAAAGAGGATGTAAAATATTTCAACTATATTACAAAAAGAGAGATATATGATATAGGTACATTCAAAGTAGAGTTTATGCATATGACACACTCTATAGTCGATTCATGTGGTTTAGCTATTCAGACTGTAGCAGGTACGATTCTACATACAGCAGATTTCAAAATCGATCATACACCCATAGATAACCAAACTACAGACCTACAGAGATTTGCACACTATGGGAATCAAGGTGTCCTATGTCTCTTCTCTGATAGTACAAACTCTCACAACACAGGATTTACCAAGAGTGAAGCAGTTGTAGGTAAGACATTTGATACACTATTTGATTTAGCAGAGGGTAGAGTGATTATGTCTACATTCTCATCAAATACCCATAGACTATTTCAAGCTATGGATAGAGGTGTAAAAGCAGGAAGAAAAGTCTGCGTCATTGGTCGCTCTATGGAGAGAAATGTAGAGATAGCTAGACGGCTAGGATTTATAGATATATCTGATAGACACTTTATTGAGGCACATGAGATAAATAGATTTGCTGATGGTGAAGTATTGATAGTAACTACTGGCTCACAAGGTGAGGAGATGGCCGCACTATCTAGGATGGCGACGGATGAGCATAGGCATATCAAACTAAAGCCAACAGATACTATTATTATCTCTGCTCATGCGATTCCAGGAAATGAAGCCTCTGTATCTAGTCTAATGAATAAACTAGTAAAAGCAGGAGTAACTGTAAGATACAAAGATTTTGAAAATATTCATGTATCTGGTCACGCTGCACAAGAGGAGCAGAAACTTATACTTAGACTCACTCAACCGAAATTCTTTTTGCCTGTGCATGGAGAGTATAACCATATAGCAAAACATGCAAAGACAGCAATAAGTTGTGGAGTCAATGAGAGAAATATTCTGCTTATGAGTGATGGTGACCAAGTTGAGATAACTACCAAATATATCAAAAAGGTCAAATCTATCAAGACAGGAAAAAGCTTTATAGATAACCAAAATAACAAAGAGATAAAACCAGAGATAGTTGGAGATAGACAAAAAATTGCCCAAGAGGGAATTGTAAATATCGCTATGCAGATTGATAAATCTACGAAAAAGGTTATAGGAAAGGCTGTTATAACTACTCATGGTCTCGTACCAAACAAAGAGATTAAGAGATTTTCACATGAGATAGAGAATATCATAGAGACATTTTTACTAAATGCAAAACCTGAACAGCTAACATCTGTAAAAAAACTTCAAGATGAGTTAAGGGGAGTTATCCGAAAACATGTTGTCAGAACAAAGAGACAATACCCAATTATTACTCCTATAATCTTCTTAGTTTAAGTCTTCAAAGACTTAAACTTTTCTTTAATTTTAATATTATTACCATAATAAGCACTCTTTTAAGGGTATTTAATCTTAAAAACATTATAATATAAATATTAATCAACTTTAAAGGAATATTATGATGGAAACTTTAATCTATACCATACTTGCTATACTTATTGTAGGAGTTATTCTATATCTTCTTTTTGCTCCAAAATCTAAAAATAAAGATAACTGTCATAAGATACCTGATACAACTCATGAGCTACATATAGATTATCAAGAGCCAAATATTAAAGAAGAATCTTTGAATTTGCAAGATAGCAAAAGACCTAATCAATTAAAAGAGCCAAGAGCTGAGGGCAAAGATAATCTACAACTTATCAAAGGTATAGGAAAGGTAGTAGAGGGAGTTTTGAATGAGAATGGCATCTACCATTTTGACCAAATCGCAAACTGGACAGAGAGAGAGATAGAGTGGATGAACAGTAATGTTATATTTTTCCCAAAAAAGATAGAGAGAGAGGACTGGAGAGGTCAAGCAAAAAAATTAGCTAATCTATAAATTAAAAAAAATATAAATTAATAAAATATATATTTTTTTCATATTTTAAGGATGTTTTATATTAAAATCATTATAATATACTGATTAATTAAACTATTTTAAAGGGACATTATGGAAGAGATTTTGATTTTGAGAATAAACATGGTATTAAATAAAAATTAGTAGATAATTTCAACATAAGATTTATAAAACAAGACAGGGAGTATTTTTATTTATAAATTTTATATGATATTTAAATACAAATATCTTTTTCAGACTTTTTTACAGTTAAATTAATAAGTATATAGCAAATTAATAGGTAGGAGTAAATATGTTTGAATCGACACCAATCATTATAGTAGGTATTATTATTTTGTCTTCATTAATTGGAGGGATTATTGGAAATTCCCTCTCCAGAGTATCACAACAAAAAAAGGGTGATAGTCAGATTTTTCATGTTGATAAGACAACAGGAATAGTCTCAGATGCTACATCTATAAAATATAGTAGATAAAAAATATAGATAGAAATATCTATTCCACTTTTTTTACTAGAAGTAGACCAAAATTCTTATTTGGTCTATAAATTATATGTAAAACTAAACCACATATTACTTTTTTGTCACTTTTTACACACTTATTAGGAATTTTTTAGTTAAATAATATTATAATTGAGGAAATAAATAAAACTAAATTAAATATTTACAAACAGGAGATAACATGTTTGAATCAACACCCGTGATAATAATCACTATAATTCTTTTATCTGCACTAATTGGAGGGATTATTGGTAATATGATCTCAAGAGTATCATATCAAGAAGGAGATGAGGAGATAGATAGTGAATCTTCTCACGCTTTTCATGTTGATAGGGCAACAGGAATAGTCTCAGATGTTTCATCTATAAAATATACCCGATAAGAGTTAATCAAATGGCAGACACAAGGGTCTGTCTCTACAATTATGTTATAATCTCATCAAATCAACATAAAGAAAACAGATGAGACTCAACAAATATATCTCACACAATAGTAAATACTCTCGTCGCGATGCTGACAAACTGATAGAGAGTGGTGAAGTTACTGTAAACAAGAAAAAAATAGATAATTTTGGATATATGGTGCAAGATGGTGACCATGTTGCAATCAAAGGTATACCTATAAAAAAGAGAAGCGAACTCACAATGATTGTCTACAACAAACCAAAAGGTACTCTAGTTACAAAAAAAGATGATAGAGGTAGAACTACTATATATCACAAATTGCCTGGTAAATTTAGACATTTTATCCCAATAGGACGGCTAGACTACGCTTCTGAAGGTATACTATTTATGACAGACTCACCAAAAGTTGCTGATATACTTATGAGTAGTAAACTAGATAGAACCTATAATATCAAGATAGATAAACCTCTAACATCTGAAATGACAGAAGCCATGCGTGAGGGATTGGTGCTTGATGATGCTAGAGCAGGTGGTCATGAAAGTAGCAAAATATATAGTATGGAGTTTGCTCCATTCGTTAGTTATGAGATTAGAGGAGTTAGTAGAAACTTCACTAAACTTAGAGTAACTATAGCAGAGGGGAAAAATAGAGAACTTAGACGCTTTTTTGGTCACTTTGAAGCTAATGTATTGGATTTAAAAAGAGTTGCATTTGGTGGAATAGAACTCAACAATCTACCGACAAATAAAACTAGATATTTCACTCGTAGAGAGTATGATGACCTACATAAGTATCTAAAAGAGATTCAACGCCTAGAGCATGAGGTAAAACATACAGCCAAAAATCAAGAGAAACAGAAAAAAGAGCAAAATAAAAAGAGATAAATGCGACTTTTGTTGCATTTTTCAAGAAAAATAAGCGTTATAATCCTCTTCAAGTTTAGTCATAAAGACTAAATAAACTTAAGTATAAAAAAGGATTCACTTATGAAAAAAATCTTGACCTCAACAATTTTATCATCACTTCTATTTACAGGTACTCTAATGGCAAAATCAGATACTGAACTAACAAGTAAAGAGTTAGGTAAGAATGCCGTAGAGGTAGCAACAAAAAAGGCATCAGATAACAAAGTAAAATTAATAAAAGAGGCTCTAAGTTCGTTAGAGATTGCTTCAAAAGCATTACAAAATCTCGAAGATAATAAAAAAGATGAAGCAAAAAAAAATATAGAGTTAGCATTAGGAAAGCTAGAGGTAATCTTAACATCAAAAGATGTCCCATCACTACTTCCTATTAAAAATAGACTCATAGTAAAAAATTTCATAGGTACTGCAAAAGATGTAGAACTTGCATTAAAAGAGGTAAAAGAGCTAATAGATAAAGGTAGAGTTCAAGAGGCAGGAGAGCTACTTATATCACTACAGAGTGAACTAGATATTACTACTGTAAATCTACCATTGGCAACATATCCAGATGCTCTAAAGTTAGCATCTAAATATCTCATGGAGAACAAGATAGAGGAGACAAAAGATACACTCAAATTAGCATTAAGTACTTTTGCCAATATACAGACTATTATCCCTATTCCTCTTATCAACAGTGTAGAGTTGGTAGCTGTAGCCTCTCATAAAGCAAAAGAGAACAAGGATTTGGCTCTAAAATATCTAAGCTCTGCACATGATGAGCTAAACAAAGCTGAGAAATTGGGATATATTAGTAAAAGTACAACGACCTACCAAGAGTTACATACTCTAATCAAAGGAGTAGAAAAAGAGGTAAAAGGTTCAAACAAGGCAGAAAAATTATTTAATGAATTGGGAGAAAAACTAAAAGAGTTCAAATCAAAGATATTCTCCTCTGATACAAATGAGAGTAAAAAATAGTAAATCTATTCAACCAATTACATTTATAGTAAATCTATAGATGTAATTCTTACTGAAATTATATCTCTTTTTCTTGATTTTATATAAAATTATTAAATTAGTATTCTTTTTTATTATTAATTAACATTTTTTAAGTTAAGCATAATTTTTATTGTTATATACTATGTTTAAGAAACAAGAAAGAAAAGGATTTAAAATGAAAACACTACTAATTACAATCTTACTACTAACAACAACTATAAGTCTATCAGCTAGAACTACAAATATGTATCAACATGCTAGAGATATGAGGTTATCTTCTTTAAATCAAAAAAATGTTAAAAATCGTTCGAAAAAACTATTTTTTGCGACTAGAGCAGCAAAGAGAGGAAATGTACAAGCACAGTTTGATCTAGCTATGATGTATGCGTCAGGTAATGGTGTCAAGAGAGATGAGAGAGTTGCTTTTAGTTGGTTTCACAAAGCGGCTAGAGCCGGTCATACTGAGGCTAAATACTATATGGGTTTATCTTTTCAACAGGGTAGAGGAGTAAAAAAACAGCTTCATCTTGCTAGATATTGGTTTAAACTTGCATCTAAAACTGGTCACTCAAAAGCTATCTATCAACTATCTTTGGTTGAAAAGGCTCTATTTCCTCAATCTATGGGTGGTAATCACTATAGTATGAGATAGTAACCAATTCATTTTAAATTCTTCGGTGGGTCTTGTCCCACTATAAATAAAAACTACAAAATTTTATTTTTTTGAAACTTTCGAGCTATTAGCCCTTTTATTAGGAAGAGATGCAACTGATGCCATTGTTGCAATTAATCTGTTTTCTTATATTTTATTCTATTTTCCGTTAACGAACGATAGCATCTTTTTTATAATATATTAATCTCATTTTTTACTTTTTGCATCATCTGAAGCATATTTTTTTTTCAAAAAAATACTCAAATGAAAAAACTTTTTTGTACAGGATATAAAGAACCTAATTTAAAAGCGATATTCATTGTCAAGTGTGCAACAATTAACATTAATGCCATCATATCAAGATATACTCCCATTAATACTTGATTTTTATTTGAAAAAGCATTTTCCCACTCAGCAATATTTACCCCTTTTTCCATAAAGTTGCATATCTATATGGATTATTCAAGACTGCCTGAGTATGAGATATTATAAGTGAATAAACTTAGCCCCACAATCACTTTAGAAGAATTCCTTATTCTTTACTCCTTAATTTTTTGTGACAGAAAATTAATAACATAATACAATATTTAGAAATATTATGAAATTAGTTTCGTTAATCACAATGGAATTCTAATATAGCAAAGTGTCCAAAAAGTGTCGAATCTACATATTTAACCACTATAATAAAACTACTTCACTCAAAATCAGACCAAAACCCTATATGTAATAAATGAAAGAATCCAAGCTACACCCGTAGTAAATAGAAATAGATAAAAGAGATACTTATATCCACCTGCCTCTTTGGCAAATACCATTGATGCTGCCATACATGGTAGATAAATCATCACAAATACTATAAATGCCATAGCCGTAGCAAAAGATACATTGGCTTTTAGCTCTCTAATGAGTGAAGCACTCCCCTCGTCTACATCATCACCTACAGCATATAGAACACCTAGAGTTGAAACTACAACCTCTTTGGCGGCTAATCCTGTCTCTAATGCTACTGCCATTCTCCAATCAAACCCCAAAGGTTCAAAAAATGGTTCAGAAAATTTCCCTATCTGCCCCAAGTAGCTACCCTCTAGCTCTTTTAGTTTTAGCTCATTTTGGAGTGAAGTTATCTTCTCTTTGTCTCCATTAGCTTGTTCTATCTTAGTATGATACTCTGCACCTAGTAGTGGCTGTTTTGGATAGGCTGTTGCAAACCAAATAAGCATAGAAGCAACCAAGATAAATGTACCTGCTTTTCTAAGATAACCCATAGCTTTGCTATATACGGTGTGCCATATCAGAACAAAAGAGGGCATACGATACTTTGGCATCTCCATAACAAATGGCTCATCTTCACCCTTAAATACAAAGAGTCTAAGTATTTTTGCCATTACTAGACCCAACATAGCCCCTGCGATATAGATATAAAAGAGAATATTACCCGCCTCCTCTGCTCCAAAAAATGCTCCTGTAAATAGAACATATACAGGCAATTTAGCTCCACAACTCATAAACCCAAGGATAAATAGAGTAATAAGCCTATCTTTTTCACTTTTGAGTGTTCTAGTAGACATATAAGCAGGAACAGTACAACCAAATCCAGTAACTAATGGGATAAAACTCTTGCCATGTAGTCCAAACTTATGAAAAAATCCATCCAACATAAAAGCAACACGACTCATATATCCCGTAGTCTCTAATAGAGCTAAACCAATATATAAAATAATGATATTTGGCAAAAACATTACAACAGCTCCAACCCCTGCTATAATACCATCAACAATCAGACTACGAACCCCCTCGTAAGGAATAAATGAGCCTACAATATCACCAAATATACCAAACCCTGCATCTATCCAATCCATAGGAATTGCACCCAATTCAAAGGTTAACTGAAAAAGCCCCCACATCAAAAATAGGAATATAGGAATACCTACTACCTTATTTAACAATATATCATCTATTCTTTTAGTAAGTGTCTTTTTTCCTTTGCCTCTGTTGCATTTGACTGTCTCCATGCGAATACCTCTAGCGATAGCGATATATTCATTGGCTTTTATATCAGATATGTTTTTGCTATCGTGATGAGTATATATATGCTCCAAAGAGGCAACAATACGAGGTTGCAACTCTATCATTATAGGATTTTCATGTAACTCTTGATATAAATCTTTGTCTTCAAAAAGCACTCGTATAGCTATCTCTCGTGAGGTTAAATCTCTAAGCTTAAAACCTCTCTCACCAAAAAATTTACTAAGTGCTAAAATCTCCTCTTCGACAGGGGTACTATAGATAATATTTGAGTTATTTCTATGTTTGCTATCAGCAATATCATGAACCCTCTCTAATAACTCATCTATACCCTCTTTTGTATTGGCAGAGACTAAAACAACAGGAACACCAATTATCGCTTCTATCTGTTTGACATCTATTTCTAAACCTTCTTTTTTAGCTTCATCTGCCATATTTAAAGCCAAAACCATCTTTTTGTTGAGTTTCAAAAGCTCCAATGTAAGTAGTAAGTTTCTTTGCATATGTGTTGAATCTAGTACATTTATAATAACATCATACTCCTCATTGAGTAGATAATCATGTGCTACTCGTTCATCTTGTGAAAATCCACGAATAGAGTAAGTCCCTGGCAAATCTACCATCTCAAACATATGACAATGATGTTCAAAACATACCTCTGTTTTTTCCACAGTTACACCAGAAAAGTTTCCTACTTTGAGACTATTGGAGTCACTCATAGCATTGATTAGCATTGATTTTCCAACATTGGGTTGTCCTGCTAGGACAATTTTAATCGCTTCCATCTATATCTTCTCCACTTCTATATCAGATGCTTCACTTCTGCGTAATCCAATAAGTGTACCATCAACCAATATCTCTACAGTCTGATTTCCTACAGAGTAAGCCTCAATACTAAGTTCACTTCCTCTAGCTACACCAAATGATATTAGTCTATTTTTCAGTTGCTCATCTGTATCTATTTTTACAATAATGGCTCTATCACCCTTTTTTAGCTCACTTAATCTCATCTATTTCCTTCTATTTATTCAGATATGATTCAAAATGACAATGGTTATCATTTCTATTTGCTGAATAGTACACTATATTTACTTAAGATAAAATATAATTGATAACATCTATCAATATTTAAAAAATAAAATTAAAATCACCACAAAAAGAATATCTAATCGTAGTTGAAGAGAGAGAGCCTTATCTATATCAGCTGTTGTAATAGTAGCTCTCTCCTCTCCAAAATAGGGTTTCTCTTTTATCTTGCCAAAATATGAGGTATCGCCACCTAGCTTGACTCCAATAGCCAAAGCCAAAGCTGATATAGGGTGACCTGCATTTGGGCTACTGTGTCCTCTACCAAAATTATAGAACTTCATGAGAGCATTTTTATCAAAAAACAGTATAGCAATCAAAACAGCTGTGATTCTTGAGGGGATATAGTTAACTACATCATCCAAAATAGCAGAAAATTTACCAAACTTCTCATATCTATCATTTTTATACCCAACCATTGAGTCCAAGGTATTTATAGCTTTATAGACAAACGCCCCATCTATCCCAAAGAGAAACAGATAAAACAGAGGTGCAATAATCCCATCATTTAGATTCTCGGCATATGTCTCTATGGCTGCTTTGTTTATATCTGATGAGTTTAGATTCTCTGTATCTCTACTGACTAGGTACTTTATATTTTTGGGATGTTTTTTAATATCTCTAACAGCTTCATATAACATCTTTGTAGATATGGTAGTTGATGCTATAATGCTCAATAGTAGTATCTGTATATATATATTGTGCATATAGTTTATATAGAGAGATATAGAGTGAACTATCATGTAAGTTATAAGGATAAGAGTTATAGTTAAAATAGCTCCATTTAAAATCCTATCTCTATAAAATCTCTCTTCAAACCATTCTATATACTCTCCCATAAAAACTACAGGGTGTTTTATAGGAAACTCACCCAATAATCTATCAATCAAATAGGCAAATAGCCCAACTTCTATAAACATTCTATTTTTCTCTCTTCAAATTGTTTACGCTATATATTAGCTAGATATGGAATTATAGCAAAACAATAGAACTGTAGCGAATTGGAAATTTAAAATCTTTTAACCAATCCCATAATCCTATCTCGAACAGCAGAATCGATAGGAGCATCTTTTGACTCTCTCCTATCATATCCACACCTCTTGAAAATATCCTCGGGTGGTTTTGCTGTTATTACTTTGATATTTTTAAACTGATAGATAAACTTGTTATTTACTTTGCCTATATTTAGTAGAGTATCACAGTCCCTATCCATCATCAGGCTTTTACTTAAAAACTTATGATAGGCGTTGATATGCCTCTTGCTTGCTACGATAAGATTTCTGTATAGATTATACAGAAATCTTATCGTGATAAACTACACAAAGAGTCTTGTAAATATATCTTGGCTACTCTCTAAATAGAAAATATTGTATAATCTGCTTACTATTTCAAATCAGGATTATAAAGTGTCAAAATTAGCGAGAAAAAACTACGATATTACTCTACTACAACTAAAATCATCTAGCTCATATCAAAAAAACTTAGAACTTCTATTGGATTATATAAAAGAGAATCAAGAGAGAGATTTAATTATGGCTCCAGAGGTCTACCTAACGGCTTATGATTATGAGAATTTTGAGGAGGCTGTAGCTTTTTATGATATAGCTATAGAGGCTATTTTGCCTCTAATATCTACACAGATTTTAGTTTTTACAATTATACGAAGAGAGAACAGTATAGTTATAAATCAAGCTGTAGTTATTCATAATCACAAGGTAGTTTATAAACAGAATAAATATAAACTTTTTAGAATAGGTGATGAGCATAGATATTTTGAAGCAGGAGAGTTAGAAAAGATAAAACATTTTAGTATCAATGGAGTATCTTTTGCTCTAATTATCTGTTTTGAGCTAAGATTCAAAGAGCTTTGGAGGAGACTAGAGGGGGTAGATATAGTCCTAATCCCTGCTATGTGGGGTAGACCTAGAAAAAACCATTTAGAGGTTCTATCTCAAGCATTAGCTATTATGAATCAATCTTTTGTGCTAGTCTGCAACTCTGCCAATGATGATATGGCTTCAAGCTCTGCAATTATCTCACCGTGGGGTGAAGTGGTGATGGATGATAGTGCAGAGGTCATATCTCATACTATAAATTTAAAAAGGGTCAAAAAGGCTCGTTGGCTAATTCCTATGAATATATAACTATCTAAATAAAAAACCAGCGGCCATACCCATAACATCATCTATAATAGAGCCATCCTTATCTCGGTCTATCAAATCTGTTAGCATATCTGTCAGACCTGAACCACTATGGGGACTCGCATCTATAGAGGAGGCTGAAGTTTTTGTCAATGCACCTATGATTAGAGGAGCTAACATAGGTAGTAGACTCTTGATAATAGAGCTACTAACACCTGTCTCCTCCTCTACCTTTTTTGCCACCTCTCTGGAGTTCTCTTTTGAGCCTGTTAGCTCTGCAAGAATCTCATTACCCATATCTTTGTAGTTACTCTGCTCTACAGCCTCTTCGGGTTTATCAAACATATCAGCATAGTTACTAGACTCAATATGTTTGATTAGTCCACCTGAATCTTTGTCACTTTGGAGATTACTCTTTGCTCCACCCATCAAAATCGGTGCTAATTTGCTAATAAGAGACTCTGCTGAGTTGGCATCTATACCTATCTGTTTTGCTATTGTTTTAATTATTGCAGGGTTGTTTATAATCATATCTATTAGTCCAGCCATATTTTTCCTTTTTATAATTGAATTTGTTTATTATAGCTAAACTATATTATAAAAATATATGCTAATATTTAAAAATATTTTAAAAAAGGAAAATGTCATGAAGAAATCAATATTGGCTTTTGTAGCTTTGGTTGCTGTTGCTGGAATCTACTATATGACCATAGGTTCAACTCAAATAGTTACAGAGATAAAAAAGGAGATTAACCATGAGATTATAGAGCTGAAAAAATCAGGCTTTATAGTAGAAGATAGAGTCATCAGAGAGGAAGCAGAGCATTTTGTTATCGACTTTAACAATACTCAAGATATAACAAAATACATAAAAAAGAGTAACAATAGCATATCCCAATCAGAAGTAGAGCTTCTAAAGGGTTTAAAGATTGGTGTAGATATTGAGTATACACCAACAGCCAAAGATGCTATTGCCTTTGATATATATCCCATAAAACTACCAATGTTTTTATATGAAGAGATGAGAGAGGATAATGAATCAATCGTAGCCATAGATAAGATGCTAAAAGAGAAGCTCCTACTAGTACATATCAGCGTAAACAAGCTACTATCTGGATTTGATGGGTATCTCAAAGATATTAATACTAAATTTGATAATGGTAAATCAAATGGACATTTTACAATAAAAGGATTCTCATTCAATGGTGATATTAAAGACGAAGATGTAAAAAATTTAAAACAGAACATCAAAGAGATGTCATTTAAGATTGGAAAAGAGATACATATAGCACTTTCAGACCTAAAGGTATTTATAGAAAATCCAACCGATGCAAAATATAATAATAATAGCTCTAACTACACTCTAAAATCATTAAATATAGAAAATAGAGAGAATGGTGAAAATCTATCTCTAATAATAAATGACCTATCTGGCTCCTCCAAAGATACTAAAAAAGGAGAACTCATAGAGGGTATTGCTAAAATAGATATAGCGTCAATTGACTATACTACAGGTAGTGACAAGATATTACTAAAAAAGGCTAATGCAGATATAAAAATAGAGAATCTAAATATAGAGGCGATGGAGAAGTTGGAGGTTATATTGAATGATGAAAATGTATCATTTGAACAGATGATACCTCTACTTAAAAAGATTACGAAATCAGATTTATCCTTTAGTATCTCCAACCTATCACTAGATAATATCACAAGCAATGGAGAAAAAATGCAAGGTTTCAATATAAAAGCTTTTGCAAAAACTAATAAAGATTTTGATTGGAATAGTATAAATAATGACCCTATGGTGCTTATGCAACTAGGCAATATCCAAGCCAATATCTCTATCTCCAATACTCTTTTTAGTGTAATATCACAAGACCCAAAAATGATGATGGTTATGATGTTTGCTCAACCAATAGATAAAAATGGCACAAAAGTTTATGATTTAGAGTTTACAAAAGGCTCACTCAAAGTGAATGGCAAACCTTTCATGTAACAACAATAAAATTTCTATATAATCTATAAACTTATTTGGGGTTATCGTAACCCCTTTAGTATAAAGGGTTTTTCACTTATATTATTGAATGTCATTACAAGATTATTAAGTCCTAAATCAATACTAAGATAGTTGTCATTATTGGAAACTAATATGTCTATCCGATAAGATTAGATAAAAGAGTCTTTTATCTAATCTCCTCTCCAAAGAAAACTACTTAATAGCCAACATCCTCTCCAGAGCCAAATTAGCATACTTAACAGTATGTGGGTCTACTACTATCTCATTAATAGGTTGCCCATCCTCTATAGATTTGAGAGTCAGATACAAATCCTCCAAAGTCGTCTCATTCATAGTAGGACACTCTGGTTTAGTAGAGGATAGTACAAAGGTGTTACCGTTTGGTCTCATACGATTGACTAGATTATACTCTGTTCCAACTGCTACTTTTTGGTTGGGGTCAAGCTCTGCTACAAATTTAATTAGTTGAGAGGTTGAGCCTGAAAAATCAGAAGCTTCAACTATCTTTGGGTCACACTCAGGGTGAACAGCTATTAAAATATCAGGGTATCTATCTCTATAAAACTCAATATCATCAAGAGTAAAGAGCTGATGAACAGCACAGAAACCATTGAAACAGATTATATCAGCCTCTTTTGGGTCACACTCTCCATCTCCTATAACAGATGATTTCAGTCCCATAGAGTTTGCAAAATTCTGACCAAGACACTTATCAGGAACAAATAGAATCTTTTTGCCACTCTCCAAACCTTTCTCTATAATCTTAAAAGCATTAGAAGAGGTACATACAAGACCACCCATCTCTCCTACTTTGGCTTTTACAGTTGCATCACTATTAATATAGGTAATAGGCAAGATATTCTCTTTTGGAACACCTCTATCTACCATATACTGCACAGAGTCATCAAAATAACTAGCATCTATCATCCGAGCCATTGCACAACAGGCTATTTTTGGCATAAGTACCCGTTTTTCGGGTGCAATCACCTTGACACTCTGTCCCATAAATCCAACACCACAAAATACAACCCATGGGTTCTTGTCAACTTTACACTTTCTGGCCAACTCCAAACTATCACCGATAATGTCTGCCATCTCAAAAACTTCATCTCTCTGATAGAAGTGTCCCACTACTGTTACTGGTAGCTTCTCTTTTAGTCTATTTATCTCTGCTCTATAATCTATGCTCACTTCAATACCTTTAATTTAAAAGCAAAAAATACCATATTTTTAGTTAGCATTGGGTTAATAAAATAGGTTCTTTTCTAGTACTTAATGTTTTCTTATATCTAAGTTTCAGAAAGTGTGAATCTTTCATATTTTTATAGAGAAAATCTTTGGATAACTTTACACTATTTTTTAAACTTTCTCCTTTTGCTAAATAAGTAGCAATTGCTGATGATAATAGACAACCTGTTCCATGTGTATGAGTAGTTTTGACTCTTGGGGAAGAGAAGGATTCTATGCGTTCCACCTCAAAAGAGGTGGAACGAGATGAGTAGATTAGATAATCAATTGCATCTTTTTCTAAACTATGCCCACCCTTTATCAAAACACTCTCTACCCCCAACGCAAACAGAGCCTCTGCCATCTCCTCTATACTCTCTCTTTTGCCCACAAGCCTCTCAACTTCAAGCAGATTAGGAGTAATCAAATCAACTCTAGGAAAAAGCTCCCTAACCATCAAATCAATAGCCGTTGGTTCTAATAAATTCTTGCCACTAGAGCTTACCAAAACCGTATCAAGTACTATATTTTTGAGCTTATATCTATCAATAGCTTCAATAATACTCTGAATAATCTCACCATTAGCCAACATCCCTATTTTAACAGCATCTACAACTATATCATCAAGTATAGACTCTAACTGTTGCTCAAATATCTCTAGTGGAGTAGCCCAAACAGCTTTGACCCCTGTAGAGTTTTGAGCAGTAAGAGCCGTAATCGCACTAAACGCATACCCCCCTAGAGCATGAATAGCCTTAGAGTCAATCTGAACCCCTGCCCCCCCATAGTTATCAGACCCTGCAATAGTCAAAACCGTAGGGTGGTGCATTTACGCCAACCTCTCAAACATATCTACTAACTCCCGAGTCTTTACCTCTGAGACCTCATCACCATCCAAAACCCCCGTAATCATAGCAATCCCATTAGCAACCCCCGTATCAATTACCATCTCTATATTACTACTATTTATCCCCCCAATAGCCACAATAGGATAATCAACCATCCTACCCCACTCTTTTAAATCCTCAATCCCCACAGGCTTAGATTTCATCTCCTTGGAAGTTGTCTCAAATATCTGTCCAATAGCCACATATGAAGGCTCAATATCAAGAGCAATCTTTATCTCTTTTGGAGTATGAGTACTAATCCCAAGTCGAATCCCTGCTCGGTGTATCGCTTCTATATCAGCCTCTAATATATCCTCTTGCCCCAAATGAATACCATAAGCCCCATGTTTAATAGCCAATTGCCAAAAATCATTTATAAAGAGCCTAGCATTATACTTTTGGGATATTCTAATAGCCTCTACTATCTCTCTCTCTAGCTCATCCCCTTGCATATCTTTGACTCTAAGTTGAGCTGTTGTTATACCACACTTATATAGTGGTTCTAATTTATCTGTTCTATCTACTACAGGATAGATTCCTAGTGGGGTTGTTCCACAATGTTTAAATCTCATCTTTTTCCTTTTTTAATTTGTTTTTCCCTCGTTCCATCCTCTCTGAGGTGGAATGAATAGATAAAAACAACGGAAATTAACGCCTAATTTTCCGTATACATTCCACCTGAGGACAGGTGGAACGAGAGAGAAATATATTATCTTTAACTAAACTGATGCCAAAACGGAGTCCCAACAGTAGGAGTAGATGGAGATGCCATATCCCTCTTTTGCATAGCCCCTGCTTCATATCCAAGTCGCCCTGCATAGATAGCATGTCTAAATGCCTTTGCCATTTTGACAGGTTCTTGTGCTAAAGCAACAGCAGAGTTAAGCAAAACCCCATCAAATCCTAGCTCCATAGCCTCAATAGCATCTGAGGGTTTACCAATCCCTGCATCAACTATTAGATTTAATTTTGGAAACTGTTTTCTAATTACCTTTAGATTATATGGATTCATAAGCCCACGCCCTGAACCTATAGGTGAACCCCAAGGCATTAGTGTATTACAACCCAAATCAGCCAATCTTTGAGCTAAAACCAAATCATCTGTCATATATGGAAGTACCCTAAAGCCTTCATCTATCAAGACTTTGGTAGCTTCAACTAGAGCAAAAGGGTCGGGTTGCAAAGTATATTGATTTCCAATCACCTCCAATTTTATCCAATTGGTCTCAAAAATCTCTCTAGCCATCATAGCAGTAGTTATCGCCTCTTTGGCTGTATGACACCCTGCTGTATTTGGCAAGATAGTTATATCTAACTCTTTTATAATATCCCAAAACTGATTACCACACTGCAAAGTAGATGCCGACTGTCTACGCAGAGCCACCGTAACTATCTGCGAACCTGATGCTACTATTGCTCTCTCCATAATTTCTGGCGAAGGATATAGTGCAGAGCCTATCATCAATCTACTATCAAATTTTTTATCTTCTAATTCCCATTTTTTCATAATTATCCACCTTGTACTGGTGATAAAATATCTAATCTATCACCATTATTTACCACTGTCTCTTGATATTTTATTTTCAAAACAAATGTCTCATTTAGAGCTACGGCTATGCCTTTACCATAACTCATCTCTTCTAATATCTCTTTTACGGTTAGAGACTCTTTTTCAAACTCTTTTATCTCTCCATTTATGGATATTTTCATATTTTTTCCTCTTAATGGTTGGCTGAAGCCAACCCTACTTGATGAATTCCCTCTTTTAATGCTTTTTCTACAACAGCAGGGGCTAATAGATAACCGTGTCTATAGAGTCCATTTATTCTTGTTAATCCCTCTTGATTCTCTATTCTTGGTAAATTATCTCTAAATGCAGGTCGACAGTTTGTCTCTGTGTTTACTACTCTAGCCTCTCCAAAATTTGGGTGAACTGTAAATAGGGCAGATAGGAGTTCTAGGGTTGAGCGAACTGATATATCAGAGGTATCTTCACTCTCTATCTCACTTGCTCCTATTATATATCTCTTTGCCCCTGCTACTGTTTGGGCTATTTTACAATCTTTGCAGTACTCTAAATCTATACCATCACACCCATTTGCTCTTGGGACTATGTAGATTTTGTATCTTGGGTGCATAAGTCTAGTGGGACGAAGGATATTTACATCTTTTGCTTCGACCCAAATCACTTCTCCTCTAACACCTCTTAGGTCTTTAAAATGCTCTTTTGCTCCTAATCCTCTGCTATCAAAGACCCAATCAAACTCCTCTGCTTTACCATCTATATATACTTTGTGTGGTTCTATCTTCTCTACAAAAGTAAAATCTCTCCATGTTATATTGGGCATTGAGTCGAGATAGTTAGTTGAGAAGGCTATAAAGCGTTGGGAGTCTACCTGTCCTTCATCTTTTAGGTAAAAGGATTGAGTATGGTGGGCTAGTTCAGGCTCTATTGTTGATAGCTCTTGACTATTTAGTAGTTTTATCTCTTTTGCTTTTTCTATTTTACCTCTAAGTGTTCTAATAAAGTGTTCAAGCTCTGGCATATCTTGGGGGTGGGCTGTTATTATAGTACCTCTTTTTTGTAGTCCATCATATACTCCTGCATCTCTTAAGAGTGGTTTCCAAAGCTCCATTGAGCGAGTACCTAACTCAAATATTATAGACTCTGCTGTCTCTAGCTCTGCAAAGGGGGCTAACATTCCAGCAGCGGTAAATCCTGCTGAGTTTACTCCCTCTTTTGTATCTTTGTCAAATAGTGTTAGGGTGTGTCCCTCTTTTAGTAGATTTAGTGCTAGGACTCTTCCTACTAATCCTGTTCCTACGATTGCTATATTCATGTTTGTTTCTTCCTCTTGAAAGTGTAGGGTGGTGCATTTATGCCCACCGAGAAATTATTTCCTCGTTCCATCCTCTCTGAGGTGGAATGCATAGGCAAAAATAATTAAAATTAATGATTAAATTTCTGTATGCATTCCACCTGAGGACAGGTGGAACGAGAGTAAATTGCAATGGTTATTTATGCTTCTACAGCCTCTTTTATATATACTTCACTTCCATGTTTTTTAAAAACTTCGGACATCTCATCCATCCCTTTTTTCTTGGCTGTCTCTATATCTGTATCTAAATCATCTGCGTAATCTCTAACCTCTTGACTTATTTTCATAGAACAGAATTTTGGCCCACACATAGAGCAGAAGTGTGCTACCTTTGAGGCTTCCATTGGTAGCTCTTCATCATGAAACTCTCTAGCTCTCTCAGGGTCTAATCCTATATTAAATTGGTCAATCCATCTAAATTCAAATCTAGCCAAGCTCATTGCATCATCTCTAGCTCTTGCCCCTGGGTGACCTTTGGCAATATCTGCTGTGTGGGCTGATATTTTATAGGTAATTAAACCCTCTTTTACATCATTTTTATCAGGTAAGCCTAGATGCTCTTTTGGTGTTACATAGCATAGCATTGCACACCCATACCACCCAATCATAGCTGCTCCCATTCCTGATGTGAAGTGGTCATAACCTGGGGCAATATCTGTAACTAAGGGTCCAAGTGTATAGAATGGTGCTTCATGACAATACTCTAGCTGTTTATCCATATTCTCTTTTATCATGTGCATTGGTACATGACCTGGCCCTTCGATTAGGGTTTGAATATCATGTTTCCATGCTATTTTAGTTAATCTTCCTAGCTCTTTTAGCTCTGCAAATTGTGCTTCGTCATTGGCATCTGCTATACTACCTGGTCGTAAACCATCACCAAGTGAGAATGTAATATCATAGGTCTTCATAATCTCACAAATATCTTCAAAGTGGGTATTTAAAAAGTTCTCTTTGTGGTGTGCAATCATCCATTTTGCCATAATAGCCCCACCACGACTCACTATTCCTGTAACTCTATTTGCCGTCATTGGTACATGGTGAAGAAGTAGCCCTGCATGAATAGTAAAGTAGTCAACCCCCTGTTCTGCCTGTTCTATAAGTGTATCTCTAAATACCTCCCAAGTCAAATCCTCTGCAACTCCATTTACCTTTTCTAGTGCTTGATAGATTGGTACTGTTCCAATAGGCACAGGAGAGTTTCGCAAAATCCAATCTCTTGTGGTGTGGATATTTCTACCTGTTGATAAATCCATAACAGTATCAGCACCCCATCTAGTTGACCAAACCATTTTTTCTACCTCTTCGGCTATAGATGATGAGGTAGCAGAGTTTCCGATATTGGCATTTACTTTTACAAGGAAGTTTCTACCGATAATCATAGGTTCTGCTTCTGGGTGGTTTATATTTACAGGTAGAACAGCCCTACCCTCAGCTATCTCTCTTCTTACAAACTCTGGAGTGATTTTTTTCGGTAGATTTGCACCCATACTATCACCCTTCAGTCTCTCTTCTCTCTCACTGTTTTGTAGATATTGAGCAGACATCTCTAGGTTTTGGTTCTCACGAATGGCTACAAACTCCATCTCTGGGGTTATGATTCCCTGTCTTGCGTAGTGGAGTTGAGTTACATTTTTGCCTTTTTTGGCTCGTAGGGGAGTTCTTACTAAACCTTTTGCTCCTGCTGTTGCAGACTCTAGCTGTTCATCACTGCTATATCCATTATCTTTTGGGGCTACTATTCTGCCCTCATACTCCTCTATATCACAACGAGAAGCAATCCACTCTTTACGAATAGCAGGAATACCCTCTCCTACATCAATCTCAACAGATGGGTCAGTATATACCCCTGATGTATCATAAACTCCTAGCTTCGTACCATTTGATAGTGAAATTTCTCTCATTGGTACTCTAATATCTTTGTGAATTTTACCTTGGATATAGACTTTTGTAGACGCAGGTAGAGGCTCTCTTGTTAGTAGTTCATTTGATGTTGTTAGTGTATCTTTGTAGTTACTCATATTTTCTCTTTTATTTTAAAATTACGAAAAGATAGAGTTGTAGATAATATGCCAAATTAAATACAATCTCTTCCTTACGCTGATATTAATCAGTTCAAGTTCAACGGACTAGCCTTTGGCTATCTCAGCTACTCTTTTGTAGCACCCCGAGAGATGAATATGAATTTATACAAAATTTAAAATAAGATACTCCTTAATGTTAAAAATAGTTATAATATCACTAAAATATAAGATATAATAGCAAGTTTTAATTTATTTTATGTTATTTTCAATATAAAGAGGAGCAATTACAGTGATACCTTTACAAAATAAAACTGATAGAATCATTCAAAAAATAGTTCAAGAAAATTCAAATATTGTAAAAATCTTTTACAGAGCAAGAGATATTCGAGAAGCAAAAGAGTTATTACGAGACTCTATTTTAAAAAAAATAGGCAAAGAGGCTTTGAACTTCTATCATCATCTATCAAATAATCAAGATAGATTAAAGTGGCAGGAGTATGCTTCAATACGACTATTAGATTATATTGATAATGATGATTTAGTACTAAAAGACCAAAACCTAAGACAACAAAAAGTTATCTCATCACCAATTACAACATTCTATAATTGTATTATTAACAATAAAAAAGCTAGTGAAAATTTTCTTTTGGATATGTTATATCTATTGAGACAATACAATGGACAACTTAAACAGAATACTCCATCTAAAACCAAAGTTTTATCATGGATGCAGAGACACCCATCAGGATTAGACCCCGAAATAATCGAAATACGAAAAGCAAACAAAAAAAGAATTATCAATAAGATAATAGAGAAGATAGATAACAGAGAGATAAAACATCATAAATTCAGAGCAAATATCTCTTTTGATGAAAAATATATTGAAATAGAAAAAATGTGGCAAACAAAAAAGTTTCATATAAAATTCGCTTTTAGAGACCCTCAAATACTCAATGAGATGTTAGATAATTCACTAGATTCTCAAACAATGCAGAGACTAAATGATGCCAAGGTCAAAGGTATTCCACTATTTGCCAATCCTCACTACACATCTCTATTATTAGTCAATCCTCCAAAAAAATACCAATATGCAGACCAACCTATACGAGACTATCTTTTTGCTAGTCAAAATCTAATTGAGGAGTTTGGAAATATTGTTGCATGGGAAAAAGAGGATATTATACTAGAGGGTGAGCCAAACTCTGCAGGATGGATACTTCCAAAAGGGGATTGTATTCATAGACGCTATCCCGAAGTAGCAATATTCATCCCAAGAACAACAGGAAGGGCGTGTGGTGGATTGTGTGTCTCATGCCAAAGAATGTATGGATTTCAGAAAAAAGAGTTTGATTTTGATTTGGATAAGTTAGAACCAAAAGAGAGTTGGTCAAAAGAGCTACCTAAACAGTTAGAGTATTTTGAAAAAGATACACAACTTAGAGATATTTTAATAACAGGTGGAGATGCCCTAATGAACAGAGATAGACAACTTGAGCATCTACTAGATGAGTTATATCTGATGTCTGAGCGAAAATATAGGGCAAATCAGAATAGAGATGAGAAGTATGCTCAGATGAGTAGAGTTAGATTGGGTAGTAGACTTTTGGTTTTTATTCCTCAACGAGTTACCGATAAACTAGTTAAAATTTTAGGGGATTTCAAAAAGAGAGCCTCTAAAATCGGATTTAATCAGTTTGTTATTCAGACCCATTTTGAATCAGCCATAGAGATTACTCCCGAGGTCAAAGAGGCTGTATCTAAAATTTTAAGTGTGGGATGGATTGTAACAAATCAAGAGGTATTTATCCCTGCTGTCTCTACTAGAGGTCACACTATTCGCCTAAGAAAAGCTCTAAATGATATAGGGATATTACCATACTATACATTTTCAGTAAAAGGATTCAAAGAGAACTCTGCCAATTTTACTAATAATGCTAGAGCAACACAAGAGATTAATGAAGAGAAATATATTGGTATATGTGATGAAGATATAAATAGAGAGATAGATAAATTCTCATCTGATACTATCAATATGGTTAAAAATATAAATTCTATAAGAGAAGAGTTTGATACTCCTTTTTTAGCAACAGATAGAAATGTTATGAATCTACCAGCTATTGGTAAAAGCTTAACCTTTAGAACTATTGGTATACTTGATGATGGTAGACGAATTTTGGAATTTGACCATGATACAAACAGAGAGCATAGTCCTATTATAGATAAACTAGGTCGAATTAAAATCATAGAGTCTAAATCAATTAGAGATTATCTACAACAGATAGAGCAGTATGGTGAAAATATAGCAGAGTATCTCTCTATTTGGGGCTACTCGCTATCTCAAACAGAAAAGAGAAGTAGTATATATCAATACTCCAAATATAACTATCAAGTATCAAAAAAGTTAACAAATTTTGAACTACCAAGATAGAGAATATAGATAGACTTAAAGAGTTATATTTAAGTCTATATTTCCTGTTTTGATTCTCCTGCAAAGGGGAGCAACGCACTAGCCCAAGTGAGACCACCACCAAAAGTATCGAGAAGCATCAGCTCTCCTTTTTTAAGCTCTCCTGACTCATATATATAATTAATAGCCATAGGAATAGACGCAGCAGATGTATTTCCATACTTACCAACAGTTAAAACAATCTGCTCATCTTTCATCTTTAAAGCATTTCCAACAGCTCTAATAATTCTATAGTTTGCTTGGTGTGGAATAAAATGGGGAACATCTTTGGAGTCTATACTATTTTTTGCCAAAATATTTTTAACATCTTTAGTAAGAGTTTTAACCGCAAGTTTAAAGGTCTCATTTCCTCTCATCTGTACAAAATTGAGTCCTTGGTCTATGACCTGTTGAGATACAGGATTAACTGTACCTGGAGCAGGGGTAACTAAAAAATCAGCATAAGAGCCATCTGCCGAGGCATGAATATCAATCATCGCCTCCTTTTTATCTTCTGTAGCAGAGATAACAGCAGCACCTGCACCATCACCAAATAAAATACAAGTCGTTCTATCGGTATAATCCACAATGGAGCTAAATTTCTCAGCCCCTATAATAAGAACGTGCCTTTTCATGCCAGACTCAATAAAAGCTTTCGCTACAGATAGAGCATAGACAAAACCAGAACAAGCAGCTGAAATATCAAATGCTTGTACATTTTTAATCCCCAACTTATCAGATATAATACATGCTGTTGATGGCATATTAAAATAATCAGGTGTAACAGTAGCACAAACAACCAAATCAATATCAGAATTTTTCAATCCTGCTCTCTCTATAGCAATATTTGAGGCGATAGTAGCCATATCACTTGTAACCTCACCATCAGCTGCGATTCGTCTCTCACTAATACCTGTTCGTTTTAAAATCCACTCATTACTAGTATCCACCATCTTTTCTAAATCTTCATTACTCAATACCTTGGAGGGAATATATGCTCCTATAGAGTGAAATTTTGCGTACATCTTCTACCTTATGCGTTGTTTTTTGGTTAGTAACTTCTCAATTGCAGAGTTGACTCCAGAGTCATTATAGGCTATCGCTTGAAAGATAGCATTTTTAATCGCTTTGGCGTTACTTTTTCCGTGCGATATAATAGCACAACCATTCACTCCAAGTAAAGGGGCACCACCATATTCTGCATAATCAACCTTTTTTCTTAGTTGAGTAAACACTTTTTTCTTCATAAGCAATGCACCAATCTTTGCAGGGATTGATTTTCTTATCTGTACTTTCATCAAATCAAGAATAGTAGTAGCTACTCCTTCACTTGCTTTTAGTGCAATATTACCTGTATACCCATCACAAACTACAACATCAACTGTTCCATTAAAAATATCTGAACCCTCTACATTGCCTTTGAATCCAGGGATAGCTTTCATAAGTTTAAAAGCCTCTTTTGTCAAAGCATTACCTTTACTCTCCTCCTCTCCATTAGCAAGAAGTCCAATAGATGGTGTTCGTAGACCCGAAATCTTTTGTGCATAGACTCCACCCATAATAGCAAACTCATATAGATTCTTAGAGGTACAATCAGTCACAGCACCTACATCCAAAAGTAGAGTATTTGAATCTTTGGACATACTAGGCATAATAGTTGCTAATGCTGGTTTAGAGATATGAGGAAGCCTACCCATACGAAGAGTAGCTAGAGTCATGGTTGCTCCACTATGTCCTGCTGAAACAACAGCGTCTGCCTCTTTGTTGCGAACCATCTCAACAGCTTTAAATATTGAGGACTCTTTTCTCTTTAAAGCTTGTGTAGCCTTGTCACTCATAGCAATAACATCTGATGACTCTACGATTTCAACCTGCTCTAAGTAGTATTGTGGGAGATGTTGAAGTATCTGTTCTCTATCACCTACAAGTATAGGCAAAAAATCTTTTTCATCAAGTGCTTGAACTACACCCTCAATGATAGGTTCGGGACCAAAGTCCCCACCCATTGCGTCTATTGCAATTTTAATCATGGGAACAGCTTATTACGCTTTTTTTGTGTTATATTCACCAGTTGTCATATTCATATGGTGAGGCATTCGCCATGTACCATCCTCATCTTTTACAGGTCTTGGTAGTGTTACTTTGTAGTGTGTTCTTCTTTTTGCTGCTCTAGTCTTACTAACTCGTCTCTTTGGTACTGCCATTTGTTTTCCTTTTGTATATATTTTATTTGGTTGGCTGAAGCCAACCCTACGAGGAGTTAACCTCTACATAATTTTTGTTTTAAACCATAAAATCGTAGGGTTGGCTTCAGCCAACCACTTCAATAAAAATAGCTCTAAAACTCTCTCTCGAATTCCTCTTCATCACTCCCACACTTTTCACAGTTATGATATGAGTTCTGAATAGATGCTATCTCACTCTGAACTATAAACTCAAGGTCGATAATACCATCTAAAAATTCGATTATATCCAAATCATCTTCAGTCTCTATAAGCTCATCACTTAGAGTCAATGCCAATGGAGCTGTTAAATTATAGATATATGTATCGCCACATCTATCACAGTTCAACTCTATATCTCCCTCTAGCTTCCCCTCAAGTTTGACTCGACGATAACCTCTTTTGGTCAATGTACCTTTGAATAAAACAGAATCTACAGTTAACTCAAATGGTTTAGAAGTTTGACCTATCTTGTCAAAAACTATTTTCATAGTTTATAGACCTTATATAATCTCTCTCTGTGCAAAGAAAAAATTGATTTCAATCTCTGCATTCTCTACAGAGTCAGAACCATGAACGGCATTAGCATCAATACTCTCTGCAAAATCTGCTCTGATTGTACCTGCTTTGGCCTCTTTTGGATTTGTTGCACCCATAAGCTCTCTATTTTTTGCCATTGCATTTTCACCCTCTAGTACAGTTACAACAACTGGACCAGAAATCATAAATTCTATAAGGTCTCCAAAAAATGGTCTCTCAGAGTGAACAGCATAAAATGCCTCTGCATCTGCTCGACTCAATTGAATCTTTTTTGTTGCAGCTATTCTTAGTCCTGCATCTTCAAATCTAGCAAGAATCTGTCCTACTACATTTTTTGCTACTGCATCTGGTTTGATAATTGATAATGTTTGTTCCATATATAATGCTCCATTAAGCATAGTTTTAAATACGACTACTGTATCTATACTATTAATTCTATTTCAGGGTGGAATATTATCAAAATCTTTATGAAAAAAAGCTTTTTATGGGAAGAAAGTATTATTAAAGAAGAGTTATATTAGTGGCCATACCTCAAGAGAGGTATAGCTAGATAAGGATTAGTCCTCAACGCAAGGCTCACCTTTTTCACCTCTATTTGGTGATGAAGGCTTACCATCTACAATGTCATCCCATACGATACAACCCTCTGTTGGACAAGCCTCAGCACATGCTGGTTCATCAAAATGGTCTACACACTCAACACACTTATCTGCATATACATAGTAAATCTCTTCACCTGTTGGGTTATCATCCTCATCTACGATTGCTTCTGTAGGACACTCGTCGATACATGCCGCACAGTTAATACAACTATCAGTAATTCTTACTGCCATATTTGCTCCTTAATTTTTAGGTAACAAACTATAGCAAAAGTAGTTTAAATAAATCTTTAATAGAGAACGAATAATAACGACTATTTAACTATTTCGTTCCACTTTAACACACTCTATTGAATTTTGTATTGATAATAGATTTCATAATCAAAAAAGATATTTTTTTATCTCATCTACCCTATCTAATTTCTCCCAAGAGAAGCCCTCCTCTTCTCTACCAAAATGTCCATAACATGCTGTTTTTTTATATATTGGTTTTAATAGATTAAGCTCTTTGATAATCCCCGCAGGAGTTAAATCAAACAGTTCAACCATACAGCTCTCTATCTTTGACTCATCAACCCTACCTGTTCCATGAGTATCCACCATAATAGAGGTTGGTGTTGAGACTCCCATTGCGTAAGATATTTGGATAGTTACCTTACTACAAACCTCTGCTACTACTAGATTTTTTGCTATATATCTAGCCATATAAGCTGCAGACCTATCTACTTTACTAGGGTCTTTACCAGAAAATGCCCCACCACCATGAGGTGCATAACCACCATAACTATCAACTATAATCTTTCTACCCGTAAGACCTGCATCACCTTGTGGACCACCTATTACAAATCGTCCTGTTGGATTAATATAATAAGTTATATTATTATTTAGGAACTTTTTTGGTATAACCTCCTCTATAACCTCTGTAATAATAGCCTCTCTTAAAATCTCTTGAGATATATTTTCATGATGTTGAGTGGAGATTACAATAGTATCAATAGATACTGGCTTATCATTAATATACCGAACACTCACCTGTGCTTTGCCATCAGGTCTTATAAAAGGTACTGTATTATTTTTTCTCACCTCTGCAAGTTTTGCTGTGAGTTTATGAGCCAAAGAGATAGCTAGAGGCATACACTCAGGAGTCTCCGAACAGGCATAACCAAACATCATCCCTTGGTCACCTGCACCCAACTCTCCAGACTCTTGGTCAACCCCTTGACTAATATCCATACTCTGTTCACCAATACCATTTAAAATCCCTGCACTTCGATAGTCAAACCCAAACGCTGCATTGGTGTAACCAATCTCTCTAATCACCTCTCTAGCAATCTCCTGCATAGGTGCATAGGTCTCTGTCTTGAGTTCACCTGTAATGATGCAAAAACCATTACTAACTAATGTCTCACAAGCTACTCTAGCTGTGGGGTCTCTCTCTATAATATAATCTAGTATAGCATCAGATATTTGGTCAGCCATCTTATCTGGATGACCCTCTGTTACCGATTCACTAGTAAAGACATACTCTTTTGGCATAATTACCCTTTATACTCTTAATGGTGGTTGGCTTTAGCCAACCCTACGATTTCTTTTGCTAACTGTTCAGGTAATAGCCCCAAACTCTCCTCAACTAACTTTGCATTACCATGTGTAATAAACGCATCATCATACTCAAATGTGGTTAAATCTACATCACAAAGAGAGTTATCTGATAAAAACTCCAAAAGAGCAGAACCAACTCCACCAATCTTTACCGAATCAGAAAATACAAACCATCTCTTATGACTTTTTGCCAATTCAGAGAGTCTAATCTCATCTAGTGGCTTTACAAAACGCAAATCTAGTATAGTTGGATTACTATCTAATAGCTTAGCTGTCTCTATAGCTCGACCGACACCATTTCCATATCCTATAAAGAGTATCTCTTGACCCTCTTGTATAGTATGGGATTTACCAAGCATAAACTCGGAACTACTCTGCTCCTGTGAACTAAATGCACCTCTTGGGTATCTAAATGCACATGGGGTTGGAAAATCCTTTGCAAATCTCATCGCTTTTGGCATTGTCTCATCACTTGATGGTGCAAATATAGTCATATTTGGAATAGCTCTTAGAAAAGAGATGTCAAAGACACCTTGGTGTGTCTCTCCATCTTCACCTACAATCCCTGCTCTATCTATAGCAAATGCAACACCTAAATTCATCAGACAGACATCATGAATTATCTGGTCATAACCTCTTTGTAAAAATGTTGAATAGAGAACACAGAAGGGTTTAAAACCCTCTTTTGCCATTGCACCCATAGAGGTAACTGCATGTTGCTCTGCAATAGCAACATCCCAAAATCTCTCAGGATATTTCTCTAATGCCCCACTCATACCAGTTCCACTAGGCATTGCAGCAGTAACTCCTACTAACTTATCATCCTCATTAGCTAGTTCTACTAAAGTTTCAGCAAATATAGCTGTGGAGGCTTTGGGCGCTGATGCCTTTAGAGATTTTCCACTCTTTAAATCAAATTTACCAACGCCATGCCAATGCTCTTTTCCTGTCCCCTCTGCAACCTCATACCCTTTGCCTTTTGTTGTCTGAACATGTATAATAATTGGTCGTCTCATATCTCTAGCTATCTTGAGTGTCTCTACCAAAGAGGATATACTGTGTCCATCAATTGGTCCAATATACTCCAATCCTAACTCTTCAAAGAGAATTCCAGGGGTAATTAGATGAAATGACTCCTCTACCCTTTTTGCCATATAAGTGGCACTATTGGGTAGATGTTCTAACATCTCTTTGGTTTTTTTCTTAAATTTCTGATAAAACGGAGATGCCATAGTTTGAGAGAGAATCCTACTCATAGCACCAATAGGAGATGCTATACTCATCTCATTATCATTGAGTATAATAATCGCAGGATAACCTCTATCACCAAGCTCATTCATAGCCTCATAGACCATACCTGCACTCATAGAACCATCACCAATCACAGCTATAGGGATTCTACTATCCTCTTCACCCTTTAGAGTTATTGCTTTTGCTGCACCTGTTGCTAAAGAGATAGAAGTAGAGCTATGACCTGCCATATAATAATCAGAATCAGACTCTTTTGGTTTGGTAAAACCACTAATTCCTCCAAATTGTCTTAATGTCTTAAACTCATCCCATCTATTTGTAAGTAACTTATGAGCGTATGATTGATGAGAAACATCAAAAATAAATGGATTCTTCTTGGCATCAAAAACAGCGTGCATTGCTACTATTATATCTGTTGCTCCTAATGTAGAACTAAGATGTCCACCATTTTTACTAACCACTTCTAATATTCTTTGGCGAACCTGCTCGGCTATATCCTCCAACTCCTCTATAGTTTTTGTTTTTAAATCTCCAAACTTGCTCAAGTTGTAACCTTTTTAAACATCTCAAAAAATCTGCTATTTTGTGAATCGGTTCCAATAGTAATACGAATAGCATTCATACCATAAGAGGCGAGATTACGAATAATCACACCCTCTCTAAATAGTCTATCAGAAACCTCCGTAGAGTCTATACTATCAGGAAAAAGATATGTAATAAAATTGGTATAACTCTCAATATACTCAAGACCATTCTCTCTGGCAAACTCCTCATATCTTCCAATCTGCTCTGTATGAAGAGCTATAGACTCCTCTACAAACTTCTCATCCCTACACGCCTCAATTGCTCCAACAAGTGATAGTGTAGAGATATTAAATGGTGGTCTCATCTTGTATAGCTCTCTTATCATTGGAATATTTCCTATTCCATAACCAACTCTCATACCACCTAATCCATAAGCTTTTGAGAAAGTTCCTAGATAGATAACATTTGGAAAATCTATAACATCATTTGGCTCTATACGATACTTCTCATCTTTTGCCGCTGCATACTCCATATATGCACCATCTACTACTATCATTGTATCACTATCAACTGCCTCAATAATTTTGAGTACATCATCTTTTGTGATTGCATCTCCTGTTGGATTATTTGGAGTACATATATAGACTATTTTAGGCTTATATTTGTGATATGCCTCTATAAACTCCTCTACAATATGCTGATAGCTTGGTGTTCTAATGATTTTAGCACCCATCTGTCTTGCATAAATCTCATACATAGCAAAGGTAACCTGACTCATCAACACAGAGTCCGAAGAGGTCAATAACGCACGAGAGATAAACTCTAATACTTGGTCACTCCCTGCACCAATAATAATATTTTCATCCTCAATAGAGAATCTTTTGGCTAAAGCATCTTTTAGCTCATAAAAACTATCATCAGGATATAAAAAAGCTCTATGTGCATTATTGGCAATCGCCTTAGCTACCTTTGGACTACACCCTTTCGGATTCTCATTAGAGGCGAGTTTGACTACATCTTGGGGAGCAATACCAAACTCTCTAACCACCAACTCAATAGGTTTCCCCGCCTCATAAATTTTTATATCTTTTAACGCATTATTAAATTTCATCTATACCTTTACCTTTATACATCATCTGTCTCTTTAACATAAGAGCCAAGTATCTTAATTCCACCAGAATGTTTTTTGATAATGCCTCTAACCTCTTCATCATCTTGATGAGCATTGAACTCAATAAAAAATAGTGACTGCCCATCTACTATATGTGATTTTATTTTGGTTAAGTTGATATTTGACTTCTCAAAGTCATTTAGAAACTCAACCAATGCCCCTGGTCTATTTGGTAGACGAACTAAAATAGAGGTTTTATCATCTCCTGATGGAAGATTTTCAAAATTACTAATAATAAAAAATCTTGTCCTATTATTATCATTGTCTTGTACATTGTCAAATAGTACTGGTAGATGATATAGTGTCGCTGCTACCCTAGGGCAGATTGCCGCAGCAGATTTATCTTTTAGTGCTAATTTTGTAGCTTTGACTGTGGATTCTACAGGAATATACTCAACCTCATCAAAACCTAAATCCTCTAAAAAATTCCGACACTGACCAAAGGCTATATCTTTGGAGTAGATTCTTTTTATATCTTTGACACTATCACTAAGAGTTGCAAATGCCAAATAAACATCAAGTACTACCTCTGCGATAATCTTTAACTCATAGCTATCGAGTGAATGAATAGTATCGCTAACTATTCCATTTGAGCTATTCTCGATAGGGACTACTCCAAATTTTGCTGTACCTCTACTAACCTCTCTAAAAATCCCTTGAATAGAGCTAATGGGTAGATATGAGCTCATAGCACCAAATTTACTCTCTGCTGCTTGGTGAGTAAAACTAGCCTCTGGTCCTAGATAAGCTACTCTCTCAGGTAGTTCAAGGTTTCTAGCTACGGTAAACATCTCTAAAAATAGAGCATCAATCGCCTCATCCGTTAACTTTCCATTATTTTGTGCCTTTAGTCGATTGAGGATAGCCTGTTCTCTCTCTGGTCTATAGATAGGTGTTCCTGTTGTGTTCTTCAACTCTCCAACTTTGTGAACAAACTCCATTCTTTGGTTATACAGCTTCAAAAGTGTATCATCTATCTTATCAATCTCTATGCGTAACTCATCTAGTGTCATACTCTATCCTTTTTCTTTTTAATGGTTGACCAAAGCCGACCCTACAATCTATTGCCAACTCGTATCACAAACCTCTTCCAATCGTACTTGGTCATCAAAACTCTCTCTTTGACGAATCAGGTAATCTTTGCCATCCATTATAGCTATCTCTGCTGACCTATTTCTACTATTATAGTTACTAGCCATAGTAAATCCATAAGCTCCTGCACTGTGAACTACCAAAATATCATTATGCTCCATAATAGGCAACTCAATATCTTTACCTAGAAAATCCCCACTCTCACAGACAGGGCCTACAACATCTGCTAAGCTCCTTTCTCCATCTCTATGGACAGTCTCTATCTTATGATAAGCACTATACAAACTTGGTCGAAGTAAATCATTCATAGCTCCATCAACCACAACAAATCGCTTCTCTCCATTCTGCTTCTCATAGAGAACTTTTGTCAAAAATATACCAGAGTTTGCCATCATATACCTCCCTGGTTCATTTACAATAGTTAAATCCAACCCTTTGATAGCTTGTGTAATAGCATTAGCATAAGCTTCTGTCTTAATAGTTATCTCACTATCATAAACAACACCAAGCCCACCACCAACATCAAAAAACTTAATATCAATATCAATAGCTCTAAGTGAACGAACCAAATCAGCCACTATTCCACAAGCCTCTGCAATTGGAGATAACTCTGTGAGCTGCGAACCTATATGAAAATGTACACCTATGGGATTTAGGTTTTTAGACTTTTTAGCATAGATATACATCCGTTTAGCAGAGTCTATACTAACACCAAATTTGTTCTCATGTAGTCCTGTGGATATATATGGGTGAGTCTTTGGGTCAACATTTGGGTTGACTCTAATAGATATTCGAGCCTCCATATCTAGGCTCTTTGCTATCATCTCTACTCTCTTCATCTCTGCTTCACTCTCTAAGTTGATAAACAAAATCTGCTCTTTTAGTGCATATTCTATCTCATCATCTCTCTTTCCTACACCAGAGAAGATTATCTTATATCTTTGAATTCCTGCTCTCAAAGCTCTTTTGACCTCACCAATGCTAACACAATCAGCCCCAGCACCCTGCTTTGCTAAGTGTCTAATAACTGCCAAATTCGAGTTAGATTTAACAGCATAAGCCACTAGAGATTTTTTACCATCAAAAGCCCCCTTTAGCTCCTCATATCGTCTTGTTATATTATCAAAATCATAAACATATAGTGGGGTTTTATACTTATCTACTAGCGTTTTTATATCTAAACTCATTTTAGTTAAATCCTAATCAAAAATTATTTCTCGCGATTCTATCTAAAATTTGGTTATATTCTCTTTTTTATATTTTTATCCCCTACTCTATATTAGGATAGTCTACCAGAGTTTATCAACTCTACAACTTTTGCTATATCAAAATCCATTCGTCTATCTTCGATGAGTGGTTTTACCTCTGCTCTGATGCTATTATAGATTTTTTTGAGATGTGGAGAGATGCCTTTTTTCTCTCTTATATCTACGGCTTGTGCTAGACCTATCATCGCTATAGCTAACATATTTTCGAGGTTTGGTAGTTGATTTCTGAAGTGAATAGATGCCGTAGTTCCCATGCTTACTTTGTCTTGGTTCATAGACTCTGTAGGGCGAGAGAAGACAGAAGCAGGGGTGATATTCATCATTACATCTGCTGATAGAGAGCTTAGAGTTATCTGCATCGCCTTGAAACCGTGGAAGTAGTTTTTATCACTTAGTTTTAGATTTTCTCCTAGACCACGGTTATATTTATGGTCAACTAATATAGCAAACTGTTTATCCAATAGGTCAGCTACATTGGCTACAGAGATTCGTAGAGTATCCATTGCATGAGCTACATATCCACCGTAGAAGTTACCTGTGGTGTATATCTTTTGATTCTCTCCATCTATTACAGGGTTATCATTTACTGCATTTATCTCTGTCTCTATCCAATTTTTAGATACAGATATATTATCTAGTACTACACCTAAGACCTGAGGAGTGCATCTAATAGAGTATCTATCTTGTATATTGAGTGTATCATTATCAAAAAAGTCGCTATATCTCTCCTCTCTGGAGTGGGTGAGTTTTGTCCCTTCTAGTTTTGCCAAAATCTCTTTGGCTATGGCTATTTGACCATTAAACGGTTTAACCTCATGAACTAGTGGTTGAAGAGGGGTATCATCTGCTTGAAGTAGTTCAAAGATACCTGCTATAAAGGAGCTATAGGCATGGAGAAAATTTTCAAATTTTTTGATACTATTGGTAGCTATTGCACTCATAGTCGCTGTACCATTCATAATAGCCAATGTCTCTTTTGGTTGCAACTCATAAGGCTCGATTCCCAATTGATTATATACTTCTATAGTTTTTCGTATCTCACCTCTATAGTAAACCTCTCTCTCTCCTGCAATTGTTGCAGCTAGATAAGATAGAGGAGTCAAATCACCACTAGCACCTACAGAGCCTTGTTCAGGTACAACAGGAAGTATCCGTTTATTAACAAGAAGTTCTAACCGTTTTAATAGATTATAGGAGATTCCAGAGTAACCTTTTGAGAGACTAATCATTCGAATCAGAGTCATATAAAACGCCTCATCCTCATCGAGATTTTTACCTACACCACAACCGTGAAATCTAAAAAGATTAGTCTGAAGAATCTTTGACTCTTCAAATAGTAGGTAGTTTTTGCCTGACTCTCCATAGCCTGTAGTTACACCATAGATTGGTTTGCCCTCTCTTATCTCATTTACCAAAAAATCGTGTGCTTTATTGACTCTTGACTTAAAATCCTCTCTATTGGATAGTTTTACACTATCTGCTGTTGTAATATCATCTAGGCTAATTCTCTCACCATCTATTACCACTTCCATTAACTCTCCCAAAATTTATAAAAATTGTACCACTGTTTAGGGTACTCTTTTAGAATATCTTCTAAATATTTTGCATAGCTATTTGCCATTATAGCAATCGCTTCCTCTTTTTTGATTGACCTATCTACCTTTATAGGGTCAGAAAAGATTAATTTATACCTCTTGTCTCCTGTCCTAATAACAGATATGCCTATCATATCAACAGCTCTATTGTAGGCTATCTCAAATGGATTGATATTGAATTTTGTAACAGAGTTCAAAAAATCCACCTCTACAAATCTCTTTGGGTCTACTAATCTATCTACCATAATGGCTACATCTTCACCTGCTTGTATAGCCTTGACAATCTCGATACTAGCTTTTATACCATCTTTTAGATTAATTATATTAACAGAGCTACTATTTTTATGCTCAAGTGATGACTCATACTCAACTATAGAGGCTTTTAGTTTATCATCTGCTGTAATATGAATTTTATGATTATCATATTTAAATGCAACAAAGGTATTTGCCCAATTTCCTAGATGAGCTAGAGCTAATATACGACTTCTATTACTATGTAGAAATACCTCGGCATTGACTCTCTCTATCTCAAATATATCAGGAGTTATTCTTGTTACAAATCTATCAAATATAGAGAGAGAGAACTGATTGATGTGTGAAACATAGTAGAAAAAACTATAATCTATACCTATTCGCCTATAGTACTCCTTTGTAGCTTCTCTCTCTATTGGAGTGACTACTGCATAGAAAAAAGATACAAACCAAATAATAACTTTTGCACCCTTATAACCCACTAGACGATATATATTTAATATAATTTTATAACCAATATCACTACCTCTCTGTTTCACCCACATCTATTATTATCCTTATTAAAAGTTTAAAATTATATATAAAATTTATTAACCAATATTGAAAAAATGAATTTAGCTAAAAGTTTTTCTGCTATAATCTCTTAAAAATTTCTTGGAGTATATCATGAGTGAAGAAGAGATTCTTATTGAGATAAAAAAAGTTTTAACAGAAGATTTTGAAGTGGATGATGATATTATTAGACCAGAAGCATCATTTTATGATGATTTAGGATTAGATAGTTTAGATGCTATCGACTTAATTGTTACTATGAATAATGTCTTTAACATAGATGTAGAGAACAAAGATATTGAAAATACACAAACAATTAAACAGCTCATTAGAGTTGTTAAAAACAATCTAAAATAGTCTATTTTGATACTTGTTATTATATATATTTTAACTATTTTTTTTGGAAAGGATTGGTTCTCTATATCCGAGTTGGGTATTTTCTTTACCCTTTTGGGTACTATTTGGCTATTTTTTTCTATCAAACAACTCTCTTGGAAAAAATCTTTTCAACCTATTATTTTAATCATTATAGGTTTTATCTCCATACAACAAGATAGTATTTTAGTTCTAAAAAGCTTCCCTCTTACTATATCAACACTATTTTTCTTAGCTTTTATTCATGCAGAGGTAACAAAAGAGTACTTTTTAGTCAAATATATTGAAAAATTCAAAAAACTAGATAACAAAGAGAGAATATACTTAGAAAAAACTCATCTCATATGGGTTGTAGTTACAGCTATCAATGTCTCTTTGCACTCATATTTTCTATTTTTTGGCTCTATTGAGGAGTGGACACTATACTCAACTGTAGGTTGGTATATTCTGCTTGGTTGTGGTATACTTTTTCAGATAGCTTTTAGGAGATTTTATGAGAAAAGTACTAATTAGTACTTATGTATATAGTCTATTTATCCTACTAATGCTCTTTGCCATGCTCTCTGCCTATCCTATATATCTCTTGGCTCATCTATGGTCAAAAAAACCCAGAATCTATTTTCAAAAGATAGTACAGCAGTACTTTAGACTATTTTATAAGATGATGCCTCTTTTAGGAGATGTAAAGATAGTAAATAGAGATATTGCAAATAACTTTCATCCCTGTATCTATACCTCAACTCATCAATCATCCATAGACTATACACTACTAGCAACTATAATAGATGACTATGTGACACCATCAAACCATTTTATTAGTGATTTTATTCTATTTATGAGAGTTCCTAGATATGCCCTTGGTATCTACTATATCCCAAAAGGAAAAATATCAGAGCTAGATGCAGGATATAAAAACTTCAACGAGGCATTGAAGATAGGCTCATCTGTTATTATATTTCCAGAGGGGACTAGAAATCCAACAAATAAGTTAAAACCCTTTAAGAGTGGAGCATTTAGGTTAGCTACCACACAGGGTGTACCTATTGTCCCTGTTATCATATCAGGAACGGGCAAGATTGTCTCAAAAGGGAGTAATATTACTAAAACTTTGGACAAAAAAGATGTAACAGTGACTTTTTTAGAACCCATCTACCCAAAAAACAATGAGAAGTTTTTGGAGTTGAGAAAGAGGGTTCATACTGTTATGCAGAAGTATATTAAGATTACATAGAGACCAATTCTTCTTCATAAGAGTCATTAACAATCAACTCCAAAGACTCCTCTAACTCTTCAATAGCATCATTTCCGACTAGTTTCATCATTACTCTATCTTCATCTTTTGGGTTTATTAGAAATAGAGTAGGAGTACCTATACTGTGTAGTCCATCAGGTAGAGACTCATAATTGGTGTCTATTTTAACAGCTTTGATATGTCTATTTACCATCTCTTTGATATTATCATTGCTATCCAAAAGAGCATTGAGCCTCTCACACGATTTGCAATTTTCTGCTTCAACTTTTATCATAATAAGTTTATCCTCATCAATAGCCTCCTGTTTTGCTTGTGCAAATTCACTATATTGGATATTGTGATTGATGCTCTCTTGTGATTCTATCTCCAAAATTTTTAGAGATATAACCTCTTCATAACTCATATCCAAATCTACTACATCAGAGTTGGATATACTAAATAGAGTCGATAGCATAAGTATCATAAAATATTTCATGTTTTTTTTTGTTTCCTTTTATTATTTCAATGTTAATATTTTATACAAAGTAAATTAACACTCTATTAATGGAGAATTAAGGTGTCTTGAAATTGAGATATTACTTTAATTATACTATATTTAATTCCTACTCAAAATCCATCCCCAAAATATCATCAAAAGCAAAACTATCCTTAGTCCAAACAACATCTCCATCTTCTTGTTTTAGTTTTATAAAAAAGTAGCTAAAAAGCTCATCAGTTTTATCTTTATCAACTCTGAAATCTATAATTTTAAGCAAGATGACTGTTTTGCCACCTAAAACAGTAGTCGCTACCTGTTTTATCTTTTTATGTTTATAATCTTTTAGCAAAATATCATATTGGGTTAGTGGCTCAATTGTCAGTTTTGAGGGGTTTTGATAGAGATATTCCCATATTTTTAGGGATTCCTCTTTGTCTAGTATAGTTCTGCTATCATCTACTTTTTTTCCTAGTAGTCCATCTTGGTTTATATAAAAATATGTCCATTTTAGGTAACCTAGTTCTGTTAGGTTATTGCAGATTGTCTGCTCTTTGTATTTTTCTATAATCTCTTTTTTCCATGCGTAGAATTTTTTTTGTCTCTCTTTTAGTTGTAGGACTTCCTCTTTTTTATGAGTAGTGAATTTGATGTGGGTTATTTTTCTGCCAGTTTTCAGTAGTTCATATGATAGGCTAAATGAGATATTGTCACTTCTGTTTATCTCCTCTATAGCAACAGTAATTACTCTTCTTTTCAAATCCTTTATATTTGAATATTGTCTATTTTCTAATCCCATTAACTCTTTAAAATTCTCTATTGATATTTTGGGAATTTGAACATTGATATAATCCTCTGCTAACTCATATAGGGCTATAGCATATTTACTTTTTAGACCTTTTATTGTCACTAAATTTATTTTTGCGAACATTTTAGGATTTAAAATCATCTCCTCTATTTGATGAGGAAATGAGTACTCTATTACTCCCTTTTCATATTGATACCCTGCAATTAGTGCAAAGGAACCCCATTTTTCTCGTTTGCTATCTTTGCCTAAAATATTATATTTGACATCTATTTTTCTTAGCTTGTCCAACTCTTTTTCCAAGTAGTTATGATGTTTGTCCCCAAAACCAAAAAATACCAAAAGTTCATCTGCTGTAATCGTGAATTTTCTTGCATTTGAATTATTTTTTAGCTCATTTTTTGCAATTTTGAGCATATAGTTATAACTCTTTCTCTGAACAGCCGAGATTTTATTACTTATTTGGATACTAGAACTATGTTTGTCAATTATTATAGTGTTACTATTCATATTTAACATTTTATCACCTTTTTAGAAAAAATAGAAGTATATCTTTTTTGGGGTCTAAAGTCAAATCGGTTTGACCCCAAAGTAGCACATTTGTCCCCTGAAGTAGCAGAAATGTCCCCTCTATGTAGCACAAAAGTCCCAAAAAATAGCATATTTGTCCCCTCTATCCTTTGCAAACCTCTCAATTTAGGCATTTCAAAAACCTTAAAAGAGAAGAAAAAAGATTTAAACGCTCTTAAACTAAGCGACCATCCAAACTTTTTGCTATAATAACTACTACTATAAAAATTGAGAGCATTTAAATATATGAATTTTAAAAATAGAAGTTTTCGGATTATCTTTATCTTGGAACAATTAGCACTTAAGAAAAAAGTCTGTATTAAAAAGTTGGCTGAAAAGTATGGTGATATACAAGAGAGAATAGGTCATTTTCACATA